>Ga0154339_1136_pt6 | contig 15226 bp, 16 predicted proteins | sample RifGroA2_FD_115867 | JGI IMG/M metagenome (GOLD analysis project Ga0154339, IMG submission 115867) | Omnitrophica WOR_2 bacterium GWA2_47_8
CCAAACATCCTTCACGTGAGGTATCGGCTCCCCTGGATAGGCCAGCTGCCAGCGCATCAACATCATCAGCCAAAACCCGAAGAATAAAAAACATAGGGCGGTGATGCCGTATTGCAGTCCGATGACCTTATGGTCGGTGGCAAAAATATACTTTCGCCAGAAACTTAATTCGTGTGAATCCTGATGGTGGGACTCTCCGTGGTGATCCTTATGCGGCGCGGTACTCATAAAAATTATTTAGCTTCAGCTTTTTCGGGCTTCGTAAATTTAAAATTTATGTCTTTTGTTTCGCCTTCGGCAATAGTGATGCTTTGCGCCTGTGTTCCCAATTTTTCGTGCCAGGCCTCGATCTCATACGTGCCCGCAGGTAAATTTGCGATATTAAATTTTCCATCCTTTGCTGTGGTGCTAAAGTACGGGTGTGCCATGACCATGACCCAGGCCCCCATCCATGGATGCACGTCACATTTGAATGGGATCATTTCCTCTTTATCAAAGACCTTCTCTGTTTCTGCTCTAAATTTAGGCATGGCCAGATTGAATTCACCGTTAACTTTAGCCAGCGCATGGACATTATGAAGCGTCCCGTCTGGGTTCAAAATTTTAATAGCTTGGCCTTTCAAGACACCCAAAACATGAGGCGTATACCTGCACCCTTCCTGGTCCAAAACAGCGGCCTCAGCAGGCGCCGGGTACTCTTTTTGCGCTAAACCGCTCTTGACATAGACAAACACATTGGCCATGGTGTTGCCGTCCCCCAAAACAAGCGTTTCAGGGTAGACCGGCTCTTTATGCTTTGTTAAGCAGATCGGATCGGCGTCCATCTTTATTTCTTTAAAAGTTGGGACAGTGCCTTCATAATTAACGGTCCCGGTTAAGGTGGCTGCATTTGCCTGCCAGGCAAACATCAAAGCCGCTAACGTTACGAACGTTATTTGCGAATGTTGACTTTTCATCTCTTTCTCCTTTTTAAAACCATATAATGACGATGTTTTAAACTACTACACACTTTTATTTTTGTCAAGCTGCGAATTTATATTTTTCAAGCCATGGATACGAAAGTTCTCGCATCAGGTCCTAAACTTATCGTATTTCAACCCGATATGGTGTTTAAAACTCTTTAAACTCGATGGGTCAAACCCCTTAAACTCTGCGCCGCAGCGGTAACACACCGCCATGCTGGGGATCTTTCTATATATAAGCCAATCGATGAGGGAAAAAACCGGCAGGCTTAAGCCGTAGGTCCAAGGGACAAGCCCGATTCCAACCAACATGATCAGGCAGCCCACCCCCTGGTTAAAATCTTTTTGCTGGTAAAACTGCCGGCAGCCGCACACCGGACAATTTTGCAGGATTTCGTTAATCGTTTTAACTTCGCCCCAGTGTACGGAACAATGAGGGCAGCTTAAAAGGGATACGTCTTTCAGCTCAATTTCCGAGAATTTTTTACATTGCTCACAATGTCGGCCGATTGTAAACATCACAAGGCAATACCAAATTGGATGAGATAATATTTATAGGTGATGTCGCCGATCAGCACGGAGCATAATAAGGCGTACAGGATCCCAGTGGCGGATTGCGTATTTTTAACCGAAAGCGTGTCTAAAACAAAATAAATCCCGAAAAGCGGGAAAAATGTGCCGAAAAATAAAGCCAGCCAAATAAAGAACCCCTCCGTTGTAAGGCTGAATTTATACAGCGGGACCATTTCGCCCAAGTAGGCGGTCTTTACCGTAAAAAGCAATACACCGTCGGCCAAAAACCGAGCAACCAAAAAAAGACCAAAGACATAAACCGCCCGCTTTAAATAATGGATCGGCAAACCATGAACATTCAAATACCAGTGCCCTAAATTCATCGCATAAAGACAGCTGCTGAAGATAAACCCTCCTAAAATACTTAAAAAAATCGCCGCTGACCCAACGCCCTTCCCTATAATGTCTTCCATCGATATTGCAAAAATGGATAAACCTGTCAGGCACACCAACGCAACCCAAAAGACATTAGGGGATTCTTTTTTCCAACTTACAAAGGTGAGCATTAAAAGTGCCGTGGCCCAACCCGCCAACAACATCTTTAAAGGATCCTCCATGTTGGTGGATATCAAAAACACGGCTAAAACACCCGCAACCAGCGCAGGAAGCCCCAAATGGAAGCGATGGAAATTTTGCTTTAACGGGTCTTTAAAATTTATCCAAAAACACAGCGGATAGATCGCAACAAAAAGTAAAAGACTCAAAATAGTGATTTTGGATAACATGGCGGACGAACGGATCGTTGTACTTAGGGACCTTTTGGTTTTTCGGTACGAGAAGATTCCTCGCTTGATGGAGGCGTAGAAACAGCACCTGCGGCAGTTGCGGGTTCTTCTTTGGATCCTTTGAGAGATTTTTCAGGTTTGGGCGCTTCCGTTGGCGCTGTCGTCAATGTCATTAAGTAGTTTTTCAAAGCTTCTATCTGGGCATTTTCATCCCCGTTCAAGATATCTTCCGGCCCGGACTGGTCAAAAGATTGTGGATCATAAAAGTTAGGCATTTTAGTTCCGGGAAGGAGCACCTGGGGATCCTTGATCCATTCCTTAAGCCATTTCGGTTTAAGGCGCTTTTTGATCAAAGCAAAATCCGGGGCCCAGTTTTCCGCTGATCCGCCGGGCATCTGATCGCCGACAATGTGGCACTTCGCACAGCCGAAGTAATCATTGGAAAAAAGTTTTTGTCCGGCTGCCAATTCTTCCGCCGTTGTTTTAATATCTATTAATTCCGAGAATGGGATTTCCTGATCATCCAAAGCGCTGAAATATCTAAGCAAGGCGTTTAAGTGAACAACGTTAAATTTATACGTAGGCATCCTCACCTTAAGCCAGGGGCGGATCGTGGTGGGCTCATGCAGAAATTCAAATAACCATTGGGCCTGGACTTTTTTCCCTTCCCCGATAAGGTTCGGAGGGCTAAAACTTGTGACCACCGCCGTGGCATCGCCTTCCGTCATATCATTATATTTAACCAACCAATCTGCGACACTCGACTGGATCCCTCCGCCCTCACCATCGATCAAGTGGCAGGCCTGGCAATTAAATTGACGGATAACTTCCTGGCCTTCCTCAATATATTTATTCCGGGATGTTTTGGGTTTTAATTTTGAGTCGCCCGGCTTATCGCTGACAAAACCCAAAATGGCGGTTGTCACCGCCTCGATCTCCTCAGCGCTAAGATCAAAATTGGGCATGCGCAATTTTTCATCGGCTGTCTTTATCTTACCTTGATCGAAAATACGGGGATCTTTCAATTTTTGGGTGAACCAAGCATGATTGGAACGCTCAATATTGCTAAATCCAAAATCGAGTTTATCCGTCGGCTTGCTTCCCTCTTCGGTTAAGTCCGTGCCGATAGGTTTCGCAAGTTCAAATCCATTGATATCATGGCAGGAATAACACCCGTAGTGGGCAACGAGTTTTTCCCCGGCAAAATTTAACTTGTCATCTAAGTTCATTTTAAACAGCTTGGCATTTGCTTGGGCTTCCGTTTCGGATTTTAAAAGAAATTCTCTACCGATCGTAGCGATCATCGCTTCATCAACCGCAGGGATCGGCTTGGACATAAACTCGCTATTCTTATCTTTAGCTAAATAGGCGGCGGCATCCGCTGCTTCTTGGTCACTTAACCGCAAATTCGGCATGCGTGTCTGAGGATGATAACGGTGCGGGTCTTTAAGCCAATTATAGATCCACTCCTTATTTGTCTTTGATCCCAAACCAATGAGGCTGGGGCCCTGCTCCTTCATCAATGTCTGGCGCGTGGTTTTTTCTCCAGTCGGTGATGGGTCGATCTTGTGACAGGCAAAACAGCCGGCAGAAGCAATGATCGCTTCTCCCTTTTGTGCATCTCCCGTGGAAGGCACGCCATCCAATTGAAACTCTTTGCCTTGATTGAACAGGTAATGCACCATGGCGTGGATTTCCTGCTGGCCTCGTTTGATCGATTGCGGATCACTGTTATTGCTCTGATTATAAAAAGAAGGCATCCAGGTGTTGTGGCGGAAAGATTTCGGATCCGAGATCCAGCGATAAACCCAGTCCTTATCAAGTTTTGCGGTAATGTGCGTTAGATCCGGGCCGGGCTTCGGCCAATTCTTATATTTATCAATCGCATGACAAGAGTAACAGCCGGCCCGTTCGATGACATTAAGCCCTAAGCTTAATTTTTTTGCCCCCTTGATCGGGCTTTCCCCGGAGTGGCACTTAAAACAGCCGGCCTCCACATAAGGCATGGGATACATCGGCGTTTCCCAATGATGATATTCCTGCCAACCGTACTTTTTTTCCCATTCTTTCCGCTGTTCTTCTGATGAGGGAGTATGCACTGCGGACGTAAAATCCGTTCCCCGGCCCCGGCCCTGATGGCAGACCGTACAGCCGAAATCTTCCAGCGGATGCGCGGACTCATTTCCGACAAACAATTCCAGCTGCGGATGAGTGCGATACGGATGCGGGGCATTTTTGTAATCCGGATTATTGATCCCTAAATGGCAGGTGGTGCAGCGGTCCACTTTCGGGACCTGCATAAAATTTACATCATCGGTGAGGTCCTTAAGCACGATCTGTTCGATTTTATAATTGGGATTGGCAAAATCAATGACCGGCAGATCACGTACAAACTCGGCGGTTAAATTCGCCGGGGACATTTCACCAGGGTCGATCTTTTTTAATTTACGCTGAAGAATAAAACTCTGCATCTCCAGCGCTTTTTTCTTGCGGTCCAACTCGGCAAGGCCTTTGCCGCACTCGGTAACCGGGCGGGATTCTTCAAGGATACGGCTCTCTAACGCTTCGCTGTCTTTACTTAATTTCTTGACCTGCTGTGTTAATCCGTCAAATCGCTGTTTTAATGCTTCCACGGCGGTATTCTTCGGCCCGGCTTCCGCCGGGTGAAGAGCTTCCTCATACCCAAAACGGGCCGCGTCCAATTCCGCCCGGGCAATTTTCAGCCGGTGCTTTAGAAGTTCATCTTCCGCCTGTGATTTTTTTAATTTCTTATCCAGCTCCGCAAACTGGGAACATTGGGCATTAAAAACCTTTTGCGCCTCGGCAATGTCCCCCTCCAGCTTCACATAGGCTTCATCCTTTATCAGCCGGTTGCTTTCCTTATCGAATTTGACGCGGGTCTTTTCGATCTCCAGCTGCCGAAATTCCTTCTGATAATCCTTCCATTTACGGGAATAATCATCCGCGAACATCAGCACCAGGGCAGCTAAAAGCACCAAGCTCGCTATGGCAAAAAGCCTGTTTAATTTTTCGATATTATAATGACGTTCTTGTGGTTCGGGCATAATTAGTGGTATTCCCTTATCGCGAAAGGCGCTCAAGGGATTAATTTGGCTTCTAACTTGCGTTTCCGCCGAAGGCGGATCCGCCTCTGGAGGACATTGCATTCCGCAAGTTAAGCCTCATTAAATATTAAAAAAGAACTCAGGGATCGCGACGATATACTTGATATTAAAAGCCCAGCGTAAAAACATCTTTATCGGCAAGCCGGCGGCCATCAAAAGCAGGACCGCAAAGATAGCGTATCGAAACCCTCCTAGACGCTGATAAACATCCTTCAATCCTATCCGGGCTAAGACGGCCGGCATGATCCCAAAATAAATGACCAAAATAAAAAATCCCCACATCTCACGCAGCAATATGCTCGCCGGAAGGCTTCGTTTCAGCCACACCATATAGATCAATTCCGAGACATTGACGTTCGTCAGGGCCTCCAATTTATGCGGATCCCAGTACTCGAATGGCCCGAAAAAGTTCCAGTTGGGCCCGCGCAAGAACGTCCCGACAATGATCAAAAACACCCACAGGATCAGCCAGAAGAATAAAAATATCGATACCGCCATTTTTCGATCGCGAAAACTATAATACCCGCTGCCCTTCGGATTATTATCCAGGTACGGGATGCTCATTAAACCTAAAATGATGACGGTCGGGAATACGACCCCGGCCAGCCACGGGTCAAAATAAACCAGCATTTCCTGCAGACCCAAAAAATACCAGGGGGCCTTGGAGGGGTTCGGCGAAACCGTCGGATTCGCCGGCTCTTCCAACGGCGCCTGCAGCATAACCGACCAAACGATCAACAGGGCGGAACAAAAGATCAAGGCAATAAACTCAATGTAGACTAAGTCCGGCCAGACCAAAACTTTTTCCGCGGAATCCTCCGCTTCGTTCGGTTTCTTTCCATCCACAAGCCGTGCGTCATTTTCAAAGGCCTGTTTTAAGCTAAACCACAAGAAGAAGGCCACCAAAAAGATCAAGGCAACAATAGGCACATTATCCGGCTTGGATACGATCTTCCGAAAATTCTCATCGGAAAGCCCAAAAAGAAAGAAAAACAACAATGTCGTAAAAAGAACGATACCGCCCTGCTTTGTCCAAATTTTATTCAGGCGGTATTTTTGGTTAATGGCAAACAACTTCTCGGTGGGAGGAAAAATAAAGAAAAAGATCAAGATAATGAACGGCAGCACGATCTTTGGATCGATGATCAAATTGATTATGTGTTTGATGGCTTCCATATTATGTCGGACCGGAGATCCCGCCGTCTTTTCTGACCCGCCAAAAATGCACGATCATAAAGATCATGATGATGAAAGGAAAACCAATGCAATGTAAAACATAAAACCGCAATAAAGTTGCTTCCCCAACAAAACGTCCGCCCAATAGGGCAAAGCGGGCATCACTGGCCGCGTGGACAAAATTCACATCGCCTATTCCTAATAGTGAGGCACCGGGGCCTGAAGAACCAAAAAACGGCGTCGCCCCGGCCATGTTTGAACCAACGGTAATGGCCCAGATAGCCAACTGATCCCAGGGCAATAAATAACCGGTAAAACTTAACAGCATGGTCAATACCAAAAGAACAACCCCGACCGACCAGTTAAATTCACGCGGTGGCTTGTAAGATCCGGTCATAAAGACACGGAACATATGCAGCCAAACCGTAATGACCATCAAATGCGCCCCCCAGCGGTGGATCTCGCGCATGATCCCTAAGGGTACTTGTTCTTTCAGATCAATGATATCGCCATAGGCATATTCAACCGTGGGGCGGTAATAAAACATGAGTAAAATTCCGGTGACGGTTAAAACAAGGAATACGAAAAAGGACAACCCGCCCATACACCAGGTGTATTTGACCTTCACCGCGTGTTTCGGCAGACGGACCGGATGCAGATGCAGAAAAACACTGTTTAAAACAACCATCATCCGCTGGCGACGTGTGCGCGGCACACCGGTCCTAAAAATCGAACGCCACACGTAATTTTCTTCTAATTTATCGATCAACCGCTTTTTTGGTTCTTCTGACATTTTAAACTCCTCTTACACAATTAAGTACGAATCCGGATCGTTCCATTCCCCTTTTTCCTGCTGAAATTTTTTGGTCTTATCGATAACGATCTGCCCGTCATCGCCTAAGGAGATCTTAAATCGTTCCAACGGCCGCGGGGCCGGCCCTTCAAAATTAATCCCTGTCTTATAAAACCCGCTGCCGTGACACGGGCATTTAAATTTCCCTTCATTGCCTAACCAATTCGGTGTGCAGCCCAAGTGGGTACAGACCGTTGACAGCGCATAAATTTTTTCCGAATCACGAACGATCCAGACGGCATGTTTATCCTTAAACCGTTCTGATACTTCGCCGATGGGATATTCATCCGGATATCCCGCGCGGAAAGATTGTTTGGGCTCAAATAAAACATTGGGGAACATGAACCGCATCATCATCGCACCGTAACCGCCCAAAACAGCCGCAAAGGCTGCCCAGCCCAAGGTCATCCATTTTATAAAGGTCCTGCGATCCATATCCGTGCCATCCGCCGCAGATGCTTCGGGGCGGGTGATAGGTTTTGTGACAATTTGTTTGGAGGCGTGTAATTGTTCGGCTGAGATAACCGGCTTAGGCGGAGGAACTTTGGCTACCGGCTCTGAACTGCCTTGGTTTAGAGCCGGCGGTGTTTCTTTTCTCTCTTCTGGAACATTTGGGGTCGGATTGGGCGTTTGATTATTTTCTGGAACGTCGGACATACAAACCTTTACTTATTCTTAATATTCAAATATTCAAGCGCAACCGCCCGAACTTTCATGTTCGTTTCGCTGCTGGATAATTCTTTAATTTGACTGTTTAATTGAGGATCTTTTAAAAATCTTGCCGCATCAATGGCCGCCAGCATCAAATACATCTGCTCATGCACATCAACTTCAGGGAACTGCTTATAATAATTTCGATTAAGCAGTTTTGCTATAACCTCTTTGCCTGAAGCATCTTTCATTTGTGCGAGAGATATCGCTGAACCCCATTGTACATTGGGTTCGGGATCATTCAAGGCTTTTTTCAAAAATTTAATCGAATTGGGGTCCCCGATACTGCCCAACGCCACAACGGCCCCCGAACGCAGCCGCGCTTGAGGATGATCCAGGTATTTTACCAGATAGTCGACCGCCCTCTTGTCCTGCAGCATACCTAAGGCGTAGATGATCGCATACAAATTATCTTCTTTTTCGCTATCGAGGTCTTTGACCAAAGGTTCAAAGAACTGTGGCTGCTTGGTCCGCCCCATCGCCAAGGCCAAATACTGGCGCACACGGCTATCGTCATGCCTGGATTGCTCAAAGGCGGAGATCATTTCACCGTAGAACCGGCTGTCCGCCGGGATCATCTTGGGGTTAGCTAAGATTTTGGACAATTCAAACGCGGATTGCCACCGTTTGGTTATTCCACCGATCTTGACATTGTTTAAATAATCGTAGGCGGTTTGCTGCTCTTTGGTCAAAAGGTTGACCGCGGCAAACAAAAGCACGCAGAAAACAGCGATCAAAAAGGGAATGATAAAAAAGGAATGGATAATGACACTAAAAAAAGGTTTTTCTTCCTGCTTTTCTGAAGCAGGTGTTTGTTCAGTTAAATTATCCATAGATTAGGTTACGATCAGTTCTTTGATCTTTGATTTTGCTTCTTCTTCAGTTGCGCCAGGAAAAGCCGCATCGACTAAGAGCAAAACATGATGACTGGCGTTGACTTCAAGGACTCCCGCCCCAACTGAAAAAAACAGGTCCTTGTCCGCGGTGACTTTAACGACCCCGGGAAGGATCTTGACGATCATCGGCGCGTGATTGGCCAAAACACCAAACCCCCCATCATATCCGACCGCCGTCAATGCCTGAACTTGGCCTTCGTAGACCTGACCCTCGGGTGTTATGATGGAAAGCGGATAAGTCATTTTTTATTTTAAGGTTTTTGCTTTTTCTAAAACTTCTTCAATACTGCCGACCATGTAAAAGGCCTGCTCCGGGACACTGTCATGTTTTCCTTCCAGGATCTCTTTAAAGGAACGGATCGTATCCTGAAGCTGGACATAGCGCCCTTCTTTACCGGTAAACTGCTGCGCCACATTAAACGGCTGCGATAAAAATTTCTGTAATTTTCTCGCGCGATCGACCACTAAACGGTCCTCTTCTGATAATTCATCCATCCCCAAGATCGCGATGATGTCCTGCAATTCTTTATATTTCTGCAAGGTCTGCTGCACACCGCGGGCCACACGATAATGTTCTTCCCCGACAACGTCCGCCGATAGGATCGTGGATGTGGATGTTAAGGGATCAACCGCCGGATAGATCCCCAACTCGGCAATGGAACGGGACAATTCGGTTGTCGCGTCCAAATGCGCGAAGGTCGCGGCCGGTGCCGGATCGGTATAATCATCCGCCGGAACATAGATCGCCTGAATCGAGGTAATGGATCCGGTTTTTGTGGAGGTAATTCTTTCCTGTAACTCCCCCATGTCTGTTCCTAGGGTGGGTTGATATCCGACCGCTGACGGGATGCGTCCCAACAAAGCAGAAACCTCTGACCCGGCTTGAGTAAAACGGAAAATATTATCCACAAATAACAAAACATCCTGATGCATTTCATCTCTAAAATATTCCGCGACGGTCAAAGCGGAAAGCGCGACACGGGCCCGCGCGCCGGGCGGTTCATTCATTTGTCCAAAAATAAGCGCGGTTTTATCAATAACACCGGATTCCTTCATTTCTCGGTATAACGCGGTTCCTTCTCTCGTACGCTCTCCAACTCCCGCGAAAACAGAATACCCGCCGTGTTCCTTGGCAATATTATGGATCAGCTCTTGAATGATAACTGTTTTCCCGACACCCGCACCACCGAACAACCCGATCTTTCCCCCTTTTCGATACGGCGCCAAAAGATCAACCACTTTAATACCAGTAACCAAGATCGTAGCGGATGTATTTTGATCTGCGAAAACAGGCGCGTTGCGGTGGATCGGCATGCGCTTTTTCGCTTCCACCGGGCCGCCTTCATCAATTGGATCTCCTAAAAGATTTAAAACCCGGCCTAATGTTTTTTCCCCCACCGGCATGCTCATGCCTTCACCGGTATTCAACACGTCCTGCCCGCGCATCAATCCTTCGGTTGAATCCATGGCGATCGTGCGCACCACGTTATCCCCTAAATGTTGCGCCACCTCAAGGGTTAAATTCCATTCCTCATCGTTGATCGCCGGGTTGCTGGCTTTAAGAGCGGTATAGATCGGCGGCAATTCTCCTTCTTCAAAAATGACATCAATGACCGCGCCCAAAACTTGAGATACTTTTCCGTTAGTTTCCTTTTTAGTCATAAAAATTTTCCCTCTCTTTATAAGGTGCACTAGAACACTCGAACACTTGAAGTTACAAGTGCTCTAGGGTCATGTGCTCGTGTGCTCTATTTCAACGCTTCCGCACCGGAAACAATTTCGATCAATTCTTTTGTGATCGATGCCTGTCTGGCCCGATTTCGTAACAGCGTGAATTTACCGATCAAATCCGTGGCATTCTGCGACGCCTTGTCCATCGCGGTCATACGCGCGCCGTGTTCGCCGGCGGAATTTTCCAACAAAGCGTAATAAATTCGAAAATAAAAATATTTTGGGATTAAAAACTTTAACAGTTCTTCTTTTTCTGGTTCAAAGATGTAATGCGCCGACAAAATTTCTTTACTTTCTCCTAAACTCTTCGCGTCAATCGGCAAAATTTTCTCAATTATCGGTGTCTGCGAAAGCGGGTTGTTAAAACGATTATAGGCAATGTGAACCTCATCATATTCACCGGCAACAAAGGCCTTATTTAATTCTACACCTATCTTTTCAGCTTCGATAAAGTTCGGCTTGGCGGTCACGTTTTCATAATGTTTTTTAATGGTCAATCGGCTTTTAAAAAACATAAACCCTTTTTTCCCGCAGAACACCATGTCTACTTTTTGATATTTGGATTTATTTTCATTGATCCACGCCCATACCCGCCGGTTTAAATTATTGTTAAACCCTCCGCAGAGCCCTTTATCCGAGGTGATCACCAAGACTAAAATATTCGTAACCTGCGGACGGACGGTTAAAAGCGGATGCGCGGCGGACTCAACGGAATTGGCCAATCGGCCGATAAAAGCGGTCAATTGCTGCGCGTAGCGTTTGGCATTGGCCTGCAGGCGGTGCGTTTGACGCAATTTACTGGCGGCAACCAGTTTCATGGTACGGGTCATCTTGGCCGTATTTTTCAAACTATGTAGCTTTGTTTTGTATTCTTTCAGACTTGGCATTATTTAAAAGTTCTCTTAAATTCCGTCAGTAATTTATTTAGATCTGTTTTGACGTTATCGGTCAGGGCTTTTTCTTTATTCAGCAGCCGGATAAAATCAGCATACGTAGAATCAAGGGCGTCGTTGAGCTTTGCTTCAAATTCTTTCACCTTTTTAACCGGAACATCATCCAGGTAACCGTTAGCCCCGGCGTAGATCATCACAACTTGTTTCGAAACCGCCAAAGGTTCATGCACGCCTTGTTTAATGACCTCCATCAAGCGCTGGCCGCGATCGAGCTGTTTGCGGGTCGCCACATCCAGGTCACTGGCAAACTGCGCGAAGGCCGCCAACTCACGATACTGGGCCAGATCCAAACGCAGGGTCCCGGCGGTCTGTTTCATGGCCTTGATCTGGGCATCGCCACCGACGCGGGAAACGGAAATCCCGGGATTAATGGCGGGCCGTTGGCCGGCATTGAACAGATCCGCTTCCAAAAAGATCTGCCCGTCAGTGATCGAAATAACATTGGTCGGGATGTACGCCGAAATGTCGCTCGCCTGGGTTTCGATGATCGGAAGCGCGGTCAAGCTCCCCCCGCCTTTTTTCGCGCTCATTTTGGCGGCGCGTTCCAACAGACGGCTGTGCAGATAAAAAATATCCCCCGGATACGCCTCCCGTCCCGGCGGACGGCGCAATAATAAGGACAACTGACGATAGGCCTGGGCTTGCTTGGTCAGATCATCATAAATAATAAGTGCGTGTTTTCCGCTATCCCGATAAAACTCCGCCATCGTACAACCCGTATAAGGGGCGATAAATTGCATCGGGGCGGGGTCAGAGGCTGTCGCGGCGATGATCGTTGTATATTCCATAGCACCGTATTTTTTTAACTTTTCATAAACCTCAACGACGGTAGAACGTTTTTGCCCGATCGCCACATAAAAACAGAAAACATTTTCCCCGCGCTGATTGATGATGGTATCAATGGCCAAAGAAGTTTTACCTGTTTTGCGGTCTCCGATAATTAATTCACGCTGGCCGCGGCCGATGGGTGTTAAGGCATCGATGACTTTAATACCGGTTTGCAGTGGTTCTTTAACGTCTTGCCGGTCAATAATACCCGGCGCCTTGATCTCGATCTTGCGGATTTCCTTGGCATGAATAGGCGCGTTGCCGTCGATAGCGACACCCAAGGCATCCACGATACGGCCCACCAAAGGCTCGCCTACCGGAACAGAGGCGATCTGTTTGGTCCGTTTGACACTATCGCCTTCCTTAACAAATTTATCTTCACCGAAGATCGCCACGCCGACATTATCCTCTTCCAGGTTCATGGCCATACCGCGGATACCGGAGGCGAATTCCACCAGTTCTCCGGCCTGAACAGACGAAAGGCCATATACGCGCGCGATGCCGTCGCTGACGCTTAACACAGTCCCCACTTCATAGGAATGTGATTTGGTTTCAAAATGCTCCAGTTCCTTTCGTAAAATATGCGAGATTTCTGCGGGTTTTAAATCCATAATTGTCCTTTATGCATTGATAATGGTTTGATGGAACCTTTTCAACTGGCTTTTAATCGTAAAATCATAGATCAGATCACCGGCCTGCACTTTAAAGCCCCCCAAAAGGCCCTTATCCTCCTGAGTATGCACAATGATCTCTTTCTGGAAATGTTTTTTCAGCTTCTCTATTATATGCGTGATCTGGCCCTTGGTCATTTCAGCAAAACTGGTGATCTTTATTTCCATGATCCCCTTTTGCCTCAGATATAACTCATGAAAGGCCTGGCAGATCTGCTCTAAATTTTCCAGCCGCTCCTTCTCCACCAGAAAGTTTAGAAAAGAGAACAGGGCCGGATCTAATTTATTGTGAAAAATTTTGCTTAAGATCTCTTTTTTATTTTCCTTCGAAATTATCGGATTCCTTAAATACCGGGTAAATTCTTCGGATTGAAGAACAAGTTCGTGAAGTGACCTTACCTGCTGGTGAATCTTCTCCAGGGTAGAATCTGTTTCCGCGGACTGAAACAAGGCCTTGGCGTAACGTTTTGCTAATTTATAAGTTCTCATTTTCCTGCGGGTCGAATTCTTGAATGAATTTATCAACCAACTTTTTATGCTTCTCTTCGTCTAAAGTTTCATGAATGATCTTGCCGGCTAAAGAAACAGCCAAATGCGCGCTTTCGGTCTTAAGTGACGATCTCGCCCGCTGGGACATGGCCTTGATCTCCTGATTGGCGTTTTGAAGCATGATCTGCGCTTCTTCCCTGGCCTTATGCTCAATGACCTTGGCCGCTTCTACCGCGGCCTGACGGGCGCGGTGAACGATGTCTTTGGCTTCCTCATCCGCTTTTGCGATCAGCTGATTCTTACTTTCGGATATTTCCCTTAATTTTTCTTCAGCCTTTTTGGCGTCATCCAGCGCCCGGCGGATCTTTTCTTCCCGCTGATCTAAGGCCTGCAAGATCGGTTTCCAGGCATATTTATAGAGAACAGCCATCAAGATCCCGAATGTCACCCAGGTCAAAATAACCATGGTCACATCGGGGCTGATAGCGCCCGGTTCGGCGTGGGCGCCGGCTGTTTCAGCCGTATGCCCTACCGTTGCGGTAACTTCTTCACTAGGATTAGCCATTCCGATCTTTATCCTTTAAGTGCCATGAAACAAATAACTGCGGCGAATAACGCGACCCCTTCAATAAGGGCGGCCGTGATAAACACCATGGTTTGGATCTTGTTGTAAGCCTCTGGTTGGCGGGCGATGCCTTCCATCGCGGAAGCGGCTAATTTTCCGATCCCCAACCCGGCTCCCAGGGCAACTAAGCCTGCCCCAAGGGCTGCAAATGTTCCGTGAAATCCTTCCATTGTTTGTCCTTTCGTTAATCGTTTTTTTGGAAAAGTTGCCTAATTATAGCCATCTTCCCTGAACCTGTAAAGTGCGTATTTTTCAAATTTCATCAATGCTGCGGATGATACGTTTGGCCGATGAATATCGCCGACAAAAAGGTAAAAATATATGCCTGTAAGAACGCGATAACGATCTCTAAAAGGTAAATAAACGTGGCCATGAGGACCGCCGGCAAGGCCACCCATCCCAATAAAACAACCAACCCTAAAAGCGCCAAAATGACGATATGGCCCGCCAGCATATTGGCAAAAAGCCGGATCATGAGCGCAAAGGCCTTGATAAACAACCCTAAAAATTCAATAGGCACCAGCATGATCAAGACCGGGGCCGGCACACCATGCGGAATGAGTGTTTTAAAAAATCCCATGACACCATGTTTATATATCGCGCCGAAGATCATGAAACACAAAGTAATAAACGCCATAGCACCGGTAACATTGATATTCGCGGTGGCGGTTGAAAAAACCGGGATCAATCCCATCAAATTTAAACCTAAAATAAAAAAGAAAAAAGTGCAGAACAGCGGGGTCATCTTTTTACCGTCGTCTTCACCCAAGGACGGGATGGAGATGTTATCGCGGATAAAAATAACGAATAATTCCAAGGCGTTGGTGATGCCATGGGGTGCCTCGTCATACTTCTTGCGATACACGCCGCAGAAAAGAAGGATCAAAAAACCCGCGCAGATAAAAAGC
>Ga0154339_1024_pt3 | contig 15041 bp, 7 predicted proteins | sample RifGroA2_FD_115867 | JGI IMG/M metagenome (GOLD analysis project Ga0154339, IMG submission 115867) | Omnitrophica WOR_2 bacterium GWA2_47_8
ACACCATTGCGCAAGCTTGACTTGAATTCTAAGGCATTCTTATATTCATTTCTAAAATCCATCTGCCTTCTGACGCTTTCCTCATATTCTTTAAATAGACTTACAATATCGAATTTCTGTTCGAATCTGGACCTGTGCCTATCGATATCGGCCGCAACCCCGCTGATCATGACCAGACTTTTTTCAATGGCCTTTCTCTTGCTGGGGGTGATCACCTTAATAACGGCATCCGTTCCATCCTTCAGAACGACCTTATAGACCTCCCCGATCGTTCCCACCTTTAATGGCCTAGATTCAATTGAGGCAAACAGCTCATCGATGGGCTTGCCTAACTCTTTTTCAATCGTGTTTCTTACCTCTTCAAAAGAACTCGGTTCTCCATCTTCCTGAAATCTTTCCAGTTCTTTGCGAAAACGCTCTGGAATTAAATCCCGCCTGAAACTTAAAAATTGCCCCAACTTTTGGTTCCCGGTTACCTCAAAAAACCGCCTAAAAGCCTGTTCTTCGGTTAGCCCTTCAGTCTTAAAATCCGCCAAAATCGCTTCTCTTTCACCAAAGGTAAGTCTCTTGAAATATGAAGTTAAGGCATATCGTATCAGCGCCGGACTATTCTTAAAGACATCCGGCATTTCAACGGTCTCATGTTCTATTTTTTTAGAACGTTCGGTAAAATTCTTCCGGTACTGATCTAACGCTTGACCGAGCCGTTCTTTCTGCCCGGCGTCAAATTTCGGCATCCCAAAAGTCTCTACGACAGCCTCCTCGAAAGGGCCTAAACTCTCAGCATGCAATAAAAGGCTCAATTCAGTCCGCTGCGACTGGCTCAACTCTAGATTCAAAGACTGCAGCAAAGATCGAACAGAGATATCCCCCTCCCGTCTTAAGTGGTTGTCAAGATATGCTCGCTGAACAGGCGTAAGCTGAAATTCAGGGACAATTGCTTTAAGCTTATGCTCTACGGCATTTATATCATAAGAAACATAATCCATGCCTTGGTCGGTATACCGAGGAGCGGACAATTTATAAATATCGTAATAATACCAATTACGGACATCTTCCACCCAATTATGAAATGGCCGAAAATGGGCAAATCGCTCCTCATGCGCAATCAACATGTCTATTTCATCAAATATATCGGGCACCCAAATATTATATTTTTCCGCAAGCCTAGTGAAAACCGAATGATATCCCGTCACATCCTTGTTCTTCCAACTATAAAGATCCAGCTCTTCCTTCAATTCATGACTATATTCTGTTGAAAACTGTCTCATGGTTGCCTTTTTTGTTTTGGCCTCATATTTCCGAAAAAATTCCTCGGCCCGACTGGGATTTTGAAATATAAAGGCCAGCAACTGGTCTTCAAATATCCAATTCTTTTCCGCTTCTTGCAAAATATTACAGATTTTTTTCAAGTCATCTGGTGAATATTCAGAAAAATCAGCCTGTAATTGCTGGCTATATCCTTGAAATTTATCCGTCAATCTTTCCGTTACTCTGTCAAGATAACCTCTTTCGATAAGTTTTGGGTGAAAGTCTGTATAACTCACATTCAATCTTGTGTAGAAAAAATCCGTAGATAGTGCGGATTGGGTAATAACTCCCGTCTTCAGATTAAACATTCTTCTTATCCACTGGTAAAAAAGCATCTCATCCACGGTTTTCTTGGCCAATACATCGTCGCTATAAAACGATTCAGCATAATTGCTGACTTTACCCAATAGTATCATTCCATCAAAAGCTATTCGCTGAATAAGAACATGGACTGCATTATTGCCGACCAGTTCTTTATAAAGATTAAACTTGGCTTTTGCGCTTTCTTTATTTTTCCCATCCAGCAATAGACTGATCAGGCGAATCTGCGCTTCGCTAGGCGCCTGCCCTGAATAGAGTGAGGATTCAACCAATAGGTATATCTCACTAAAACTGCGGATGTTTTTTAAATCATTGAGAGTTAGATTAATCCGAAGAGGATATTGCGAAAGATATGCCGATACCTGGCGATTCATGATCTCGGCCCATAGATTTAAGACTGAGTTAAGTTCGCCCAGATCATTGGATTCCAACGATGACCTCAACCTGGGCAGCAAACGATCAATGGCGGCATCAAGGTCTACCATTCCTGTGCGGATAGATTCTAAAGTTATAACATTTCCGTTACCGGAGGCACGCGCCCTCCATTGTTCTTTATGCAATAACCCTAGACCTTGCTGATAGGAGCTGTCACTGCTTAAGGGAACCAATGCATCGAAATTTTCATGATGGGCAATTTCGGGATTTACCTCAGCGGTTTTATCAAATAATTTTGCCAACCCTAATAATTTCGCATGGCTCTCTCCTAAATCCGTTCGATCAAATTGTATATCAGCGCTCATTTCAACAAAAATTCTTAATACTTCTATTTCAGTCTGCGGATAAATCTTATCCTTCAACGCTTTATCCGTTATTTTTAAAAGACCTGGAATTGTTTCTGTCAACTCTGACCAAGCACGCTTCTCCTTGGCAGGGACGAGAACTTTTATAGCCTTGGCCAATAATGCATCTTTTTGCGCATTCGCAAGTTTTCCCTCATCAATTTTCTCAACAAGAAGCTTGGCTGATCCTTTCCATATATCTTTTTCTCCTCTCAAAAGAGCCAATTTATCTATAGCAAGTTCATAAACCTGATAAGCATATTGCTGAAGTTCAGGGACTTCTTCTAAAACAGAGGCCGATGCAATAAGGGCCCTCGCATCAAAACGGGACCTTCTCTGCGCGACTTCTGTCCGGAAGGCCTCAAGCAACTCATCGATCCTGGTTAAGGCACGAGTTCGATCAACAGGTAATGTATGACGCGCCCATACGATGCCTTGCCTTGACTCTAGATCCTGTATCCAGAATTCAATTGTCTTTACATTCGTTTCAGCATCATAATTAGACATGGAGAAACTTCCTCGTTGCTTAGCTGCTCGATCTGCCTCTTTGGCCACCCGTAATTTTTCCTTATAAACTTCCAGCAATTGATATAATCTTACCTGTATCGATTTTAATAAAGCTTCCGATTTATTGATTTCCCCATTTTGAACGTGCATTTTTGCCAATCGCATGAGCAAATTCAATTTCTTCGACACACTTGGAAATTCTTCATTTTGCACGTCAATTTTTATTGCATCCCGCAGGCGTGAAGCCTCGCTGGCATATAAGCTATTGGGGGCACTTTCATAAGCGTCCAACAATTGTTCCAGCTTAAAGATCCCGGGGTAAAAGTCAGTTACTGTAAAAATCGATCCTCCCTGGGACGTCCCATATAAATCCGGATGCATATACTCATGCGGGCTCCGGACCCGATCCATGCTGCCGTTTAAATCCAATAACTGCCTTCTCCCCTCCTCTTTGATGGCGGGGTCGTCATTTTTCAGCAAGACCTTGGCCATTTGTGCCTTATGGTTCAAGTAATCAAAGGACGCAGTATAATCACCATCGGAAAGATCGATTCCTTTCGACAAACGCAGTCCATTCTTCTGCGCATATTCCACAATCTTTTTATTGGCATAATCCGTATAAACCTGTATATCTTCTTCCGTAAGCCTCCCAAAAGAGACGCGAATAAGCCGTCTTATAAGGAATAACCTCTCCAAATCATTCAAATCATCAGCCCGTTCTAATTCCCTGGTGAGAGCCTCAAGTGTCATTTTACTTTGCTTGAGGTGCTCAAATAATTTCCCGGCAATCTCTCTCTCACCTTCGGTCTTTTCATCAAAATGGACATACATAGCCCGGGCCATTTTCTTAATACTGCTCGCCGGATCAAAATTCAGACCTAATTCTTTCTGTATCCTCGTAAACTCCGCTGAAAAAACGTCGACAAGATACTGGACCCTGGGAGAGGAGTGGTCAAACACGCCGCCTCCCCGAGCCATTGTTTTCTCTTGCTGAACAACAGATAAAAGCGTCTTCTCCCAACTGCGAAAAAGACGATCTATCTGATCTTTTGACGCTTTAGATTTAAGATTTTTAGCCAGGCCTTGGTAAGCATTAAGCTTTACAGTCCCATCCGGCAGTGTTTCAAGAAAATCCAACGTCTTTTCAAAGAATTCTTCCTCACGCCACGCACCCCATATAAAACTTTGGATTTCAGAATATACTTCTCGTTCAAAATCGTGACCTGCGTTTACTTTGGGCGATTTTGCTAATTCAGCGGCAAACTTTCTAAGATCTCCATTGTAGGGGACACTATATTCTTGGGACCATTTTTTTATCTTATAATCAAACAACCCTTGGGATCCCTGGGCTGCTAGATCAAAAGCTAAAAAGGATATGCCTTTAATGTCATTACCCAGATTCGCATCTCCATCTTGAGCCGTCCTGAACGCTTTCATTAAACCCGATGCCAGATGGTACAAGTTAGATAAATTCTTAAAATAAGCTTCTTCTTCATAAGGGCGACCATTATAATGTTCTGAAATTTTGGAAATTTTACCTTGCCGCTGTAAATCCAGATACATTTGATAAATTTCTTGAGGAGTAATATGCCTATGGCCATGTTTTTTAATATATTCTCCTGGCAAAGCCTCATCGGCCGTATTTATAAATTTTACGTATCCCTGACCCTTTTCATGCACAGATATTAAACTCGAGAGATAGATTTCCTTTATTCTCTCAATCTTTCTCATAATGATCGCGAGAAAATCCTTGGCTAAATCAAATTGACCATGCTCGACTAATTCATTCAAGTATTTCACGGCTTCAGGCTCAGAAAATGAGAATTCCCCAAAAATGCCCAGCTGCTTATCTGACACGCTTGTGTAAACTTCCAACGCATACTTACCCTGTTCCGTATATCCTTGCTCAAGCAATGCGAAACCCAATGTTCTCATCAGGTTTGGAGACTCTTGAATTTTACCCTTGGCAGCCTTATAAAGCCTGGCCCAAAGAGGTGCGGCCTGGTCTCCTTCAAGATGTTTTGCCGCCACGAGGGCGCTGGAAAAATATTCCGATACATCTCCCTGCTTAGCCTCTTCCATCTTTTCAAAGAATTGCAGGAATGCTTCAGCTATTTTTACACGATTAACCGTCTGATCTTTTTCATCTTTGAAAATCTGGCCGGCTTTATCAGGGTTTTTCTTAGCTTGAGGAGCAAATTCGAGGTCGCGCAGAGATTCCGGCGTTACACTTTTATTTAATTGGGCAGTTCTTCGCTGTTGCCATTGGGTCAATAAACCCTCAACCTTTTTAAACGCAGCCGCTGCCAATTCACCCGGTGTATTATTCACCAAGACGGCGGCCAGCCGTGTCCGCATTTTTTGAATATCTATGGATAATGACATCCGTCCGTAGCGGTCATTGTTTGTTTCTATCCCCATTCCCTCCAATTTATCTGTCCAAGGAATAGTAAGAAGCTCACCCATAGGTTTTTTCATAAGCGGAGCATCCCGGGCGGCAAGCTTGTCAAAATAGCCTTCATAGTAAGGCAGTAAACGCGGAATCGCATCCGCCAGTCCTGTTACGCCTTGAGAACGATAAATCTCCCGCGCTCCCGGAGCCGTTACATCAAAATCAATGTTGATGCCGTTCTGTTCCATTTCCTCAGCCAACAAAATTTCTGAACTTATGGACAAAGCTTCTTCAAGATATCCAATTCTTATCAGGGTCTGTTTTATCTCATCCTCAGATTGGCTCGTATCAATTGCAATATTCTTTACATTTCCCAGCGGTGCCGGCAATTTTTTAATCGGAACAGAGTGAGTTAACTCATGAATGACCTCTAGGACCGTAGCGCCTTTGCGGATATTAACTGCCTTTGCATAGGCACTGTCCCGATGGATCACCGAATAAAGGGTCTTCTGGGCATTAGATATTGGGCCATCGGTCATTTGGATCGGGATCCCTTTTTTCTCAACTTCCTCCAATATAATCCGCCCGAAACCGGGGGATGCGGTTCGAATAAAATCCACGGCAACTTTTAAATCTTCATCTGTCTGAATTGAAGTTAACCGCGTCTGTAATCTTCTAATTTCTTCTGGACTCAAGTTACCCCAGGTCACACCTGATCCGCCCTGACTGGAAATAGTAAAATCTTCAAAAACTATTGGTTCCGTTAACGGAACAACTCCCGGAAATGCCGCGCCTTCAGCGACCCGGCCCTCGGCGATTAATCCTGACCAATCAAAAGCATAATATAGCCGTACCGCTTCATTTTGCCGCTCGACTAACTTTGCTTCAGTCAAATCAGGGATATCTTGACCGTTCGCCCAAGCTATGATCTTATCCACCGGCACACCATTGCTGATGATTTCTTCCCGAGTCATCCCCCATTTTTGCTGTGCAAAACCTATCCATTGCTCCAACTCTTCACGCTCGTGCCTTTCTTTATCCTTGCTTCTCGCAAAAACTGCCAGCTGATAATTTCTTCCTCTCCCGGCATGATCAGCGCCAAACTCACTATGAATCACGGATAAAATGCCGTTCCTCATCGACATCTCGTTCCCGTCCCCTAAATCGATTTGCCCATCCCGCCCTTGGAATACCGCTGTTAAACTATATTTTACTTTTCCATCTGCCGACATTTCTTCATCGACAACAAAACCTTGTTGGCGCAATCCAGGCACGATGACATCCTTTATAACCCGATAATAATTTCCTTGCTCATGGTATTCCTGATGATTCTGCTGCAAAAATGCCCTGACAGTAAATTTATTAGTTTGAGGAGAAAAGGCTTGGACAAGCTCTGCCTTTGTCCCATTCTCCGTTAAAACTTTGCCGACATCGATTAATTCCGCCCCACCGGAGAAATATTTTCTCGGTATCATTTCCTGACGGACAGACTCATAATCCTCCTTGATATAGTCATAAACACCCTTCTTAAAAGCCTCGAGATATTGGTTATATATTTTCTGTTTAACGTCTTTGTCCTCTATATCCACACCGTCGACTTTATTCTGTCCGACATAAACCTTGCTAAGCACACTTTCTTTTAAATGACGCTTAAACCAGCTGGCCAAAATCAATGAGTGGAAAATCTGCCGCAATGTTGTAAACTGCTCGCCTTCATTAATCTCTCTCTCAATCTCGGGCAGGACAAGCTCTCTTATGACATCGGAGGAAACATCATTGAGCCGCTGAACATCGGCCTGCGTCAATTGATCCGTTCCCAGGTGCGCATTATTCTGATTATTTCTTAAGGCGAGATAATCCCGTTCCAGCATAACTTTAAGATGGCTTTTGACGATGAAAGCCATATCATTATCCACATACACTTTTGCCTCATCCGGCACCACCCACACCTTATTGAACGTATTTACCGGGATCTCGCTTATTCCGTAAAGCTCATGCGCCTTTTTATAAACCTTTTCCCAAAACTTGCTTCCCAACTCCTCTTCTGGATAAATAAGCGAGGCAGTTAATTGCTTCAAAATATAATCCTGGGCCAAAAGATCCCTGCCCATTTCCGTAGAGCCGAACTGCTCAGGAATGATCCTGTCTTTTTCATACGGTGAAAGGTTTACCCATAAATCCGAATCCGGCACAGTTAATGCGACCATAAAATATTTGATCAATTTGGAAGATTCCTCTTGCAGGCCTTCATCTTGCAGAGTGCTGTTTCCCGTATCCAAAATGAAGTCAAAACGCAGCGGATTGTTAGAAAAAATTTTAATACCTTGAAGCATGGGAGGAACAAATGCCGGACTCAGCGTGATCATTGTGCCCGGAGCCGGCAGAGTAAACGCATTTTGGGCATAGGAAGGCGTAAGTATATTTGTCCAGAAAAAAGCTAACGCCACTGTAAGCGATATAGCTTTTTTGACTATATTACTCTGTTTAGTATATATTTTCATAACTAGTCAAAGTATAACTTATATAGAGGATTTCTGCTACGCAAAGAAAGAATTATTGTAAATGCTTGGAGAATAATAAGTTAGGATGTTCCGGAGGGGTTTTACACCGAAAACAGCTGTTTAAAGACCAGCGAATACAAAAGCCGCGTTAAATTAGCTGCGGATCTGGCAAAATCCGGGAAAGAGAACGTTGGAAAGATCAGATAAAAAAGGAACGAAACCAGAAATATATTAAAGATAAAGATCAGGCTCATCGTCAGCAAATATTGAGGGTTCGCGGCCATAAATTCTCCCTCATTAAGCGTCTGCGCGGTATGGATGACGTGCATCGCCAGCGAAAACCCTATAAAAAATATCAGGATCTCCTGTGAAAACCAGCCCCAGCGAAAGACCTGAACCAGTTTTAAAATGACCAGCAGCAGGAACGTATACACCGGAAAGGCCTGTTCCATGAACATGGCTAGTGGAGCGGAAAACCTGAAAAGATTCGCAGAGCTCTTCTGCCCCACGTCATATAACCATCGCGGCTGAAAGAAGAACAAATGAATGACCACATAGGTGACCATACCGCCTGTAAAGAAATTCCGCCAGAGGATCTCCTGGCCGTTCAACTGCCGGGAAAAACTGACCGTCGTGGCAATAAGGATGGGGACGATGAGAAGAAAACCGAAGAATTTCAGAACGATCAGTAAGGTATCACGCATTGTTTTTATTCTTACCTCTCCCGCCACACGACGTGGCGGGTCCGCCACGATTTGTGGCGGATACCCTTTAGCTTTCTATCTTTTTAAGCCCGCCCATATACGGCTGCAGGACAGCGGGGATACTGACACCGCCATCCGGGGTCTGATAATTTTCCAAGATCCCTATGACACAGCGCGCCAGGGCCACACCGGACCCGTTTAAAGTGTGCACGTGCGCGTTTTTCCTTTTTCCGCCTTTGGCGGATTCACCCTTGGCGGATCCAAAACGAATATTTCCCCTCCTGGCTTGAAAGTCTTCAAAATTAGAACAACTGGATATCTCCAGCCATTTTTCAGCGGCGGGGGCAAAGATCTCCAGGTCATAACATTTCGCGGCGGCAAAACTCAGGTCCCCGCTGGCTAAAAGCACAACGCGGTAAGGCAATTCCAGAAGCTGAAGAACGCGTTCGGCATTCTGGACCAGCTTTTCCAATTCATCGTAAGATGTTTCCGGCTTTACGAACTTGACCAGTTCGACCTTATCGAACTGATGGACCCGCACCATGCCGCGGGTATCTTTTCCGTACGAACCCGCCTCCCGGCGGAAACAGGCCGTATACGCCGTGTAATAAATGGGCAGGTCCTCTTCATTCAAAACTTCATCGCGGTGGATGTTGGTGACCGGCACCTCAGCCGTCGGGATCAAAAAGAGGTCATCCTCTTTTAACCGGTACATATCCTCTTCCATTTTCGGAAGCTGTCCGGTGGCGGTCATGCTCGCGCGGTTGACCAAAAAAGGCGGGAATACCTCCGTATATCCGTGCTCCCGCACATGCAGGTCCAGCATAAAATTCAATAGCGCCCGCTCTAAAAGGGCCCCTTCCTTTTTAAAAAGCAGAAAATTAGACCCGCTGATCTTCGAAGCCCGTTTAAAATCAACAATGTCCAATTTTTCCGCCAACTCAATATGCGACAAAGGTTTAAAATCAAATTTTTTTATCTTTCCCCATTCCCGCACGACTTTATTCTTCGCAACGTTCCCGACCGGAACGCTTTCATGCGGAAGATTAGGAAGGATGAGCGCGAATTTGTCCAGCTGCTGATCGAATTCCTTGACCAGGGGTTCCAGCTCATCGATCTCGCTGGAGATCTTTTTCATCCCCGCAATCCTTTCCTTGGGGTCATTCTTGGCCTTTAAGATCTGGCTTATCTCGTCATTGGCCTGATTCTGCAGCGTGCGCAGTTCATCCAATTTGGCGATCGACTGGCGCCGTTTTTGGTCCAGCTCAACGATCTCATCCAAATTCACATTGACGTTTTTGGCCAGCAGGCCTTTGCGGACAGTTTCTAAATTCTCGCGTATAAGTTTTAAGTCGAACATATCTTTGTCTTCGGGTTATTTTTCTGTAAGGGACATGGATACCTGTGACAGCAATGTCTTCGCGTTAACAGGTTTGGCAAGAAAGATCTCTGCTCCTAGATCATAACAACTAACGATATTGGCGGGTGTATCGGAGCCGGTCAAAAGTATCACCGGGACATCTTTTGTCTTTTGGGTCGACTTGAGTTTCTTTAAGACCTCGGGGCCATGGATGCCGGGCAGGATACAATCCAAAAGGATCAGGTCCAGGTCCTCTTCCGCGGCGATCTTCAGGCCGGTCTCGCCGTCTTCGGCACAGATGACCCGGTAGCCTGCCTTCTCTAAAATCCGCTGATTGGTCCGGCGCTCAACATCACTGTCATCGACCACCAAAACCGTCCTGTTCAGAGCAGGCTGGTGGTTATTCTTAAAAACGAACGGGAATATCTTTTCTAATAATGTCATCGCGGCACCTCTGGCTGTTTGCGCATTTTTTATGGAAACGTGGGATATTTTAGTCCTTTAAACAGTTTTCTGCAAGAAAAAGCTTAACCCAAAAAATGAAATCCTTCGCTTTTCTAAGCTCAGGATGGACCATCGGGTAGAGTTGCACCTCCCGATGGTCCATTATAAATATATTTCTTGATCTCTGCATCAATTTCAGGATATTTTTTTTGAAACGCTCCCGCCAGGTCCAAGTGCGTCTTATAAAGTTCCTGATAGATCGTCAGCGCCGCTTCCTTTTCCCCCTTTTTCCAGTAAACCCAGGCCAATTGGCTTCTGGCCAAAACCGAGTCCGGCTTGATCTTCACCGCCCGTTCCAGGTCTTCCACTGCCTTATCCAGGTAACTGCCCACATACCGGGCCCCCTCCAGATAAACATTGAACATAAATTCGTCGGTGAGATCGAGCTTCTTTTCCAGGTCTTCAAATCTTTCCAATTTTGCCCACTGCCATCGGTCCTTGGAGGCCACAAGGTTTTCTTCGTAGAGCAGTTTCGCGATCTCAAGCGCCATCAGCGACTGCCCCTTGATCGAAGGATGGACCGTATCGATCACCAGCGAGCTGTCCACGATCTGGAACGGCGAAAAATTTTCAAATGCTTTTTGCGTATCAATAAAATAAACACCCGGCAGATGCCTTTCCTCCAACCGCGCGTAAGCGGCATAAACAGCCTGGGGAGAGCGCAAAGGGAACCGGTCCTTTTCATTGGCCTGGACATAATATTCTTTGGCCTTCGGGTATTGCTGTAATTTTTCCAGGCATTCCCCCAGCCGGAAATACACCAGCGCATAGTCAGGGTCCAGGCTTAAACTGCTCTCATAAAGCTTGGCCGCGCTTTCATAATTCTTGTTCTTAAATTCCGCTTCCGCCTGGTCGCGGATCATGGTCCACTGCTGTAATTGTGCGCCGGCCAGGCCCGGACGATGCGCGGATTCAAACGGTTCAAACTCTTTATATTTGGATAGGGCCGTCAAGAACACGATGGGGACCTTCTTTTTCCAGGCGCTGGCGATCATGCGCTCGATATTGCCCTGCCATCGCTTTTCTAACCTTTTTGCCTCTTGCGACTCATAATAGAACAGGTCTTTTTTAGGGTCATATTTTTTTAATTTCTCCTCGATGTACCAGGAATCCGGCGCTGCAGCCTCTGCCTCCTCTTTTTTCTTTTTCTTTTTTATTTTCACGGCAACGCTCACCTTTCTAAAAAGGCCGATGAACGTGCTTTTCTTGATCCAAAGCTTAAAACCCACATCCAGTCTTTCGATCAAGGGTCGGCGCTCCAAGTAACTGGGGCGTTCCTCCAGGATCGTAAAATCATTGTGCGCGGAATAAATGACCACCAGGTCAGGTTTGTAATACAGCGTTTCATCAAAGGCCTGCTTGATAAATTCACTGGTGGCGCCCAGCCGCCCGAAATTATAGACCCTGACCCGCTTGGCATCCTGCGGGCCCAGGACATTTTCAAGGTACATCTTAAGCCATTTATCGATGGTCGATTTGGGGTAATAAATATGGCCGTGCATGGTGGATTCGCCGAACAGGAAAATACGGTATTCGTCTTTGGCCTTTTTGACCGGCAGGTCCTGTTCAATGATCCTTCGTTCGATAAAATCATACGACGCGGGTTGGGCAAAGAGGCGCGTGACTCCTTCGATGAGCAATAAGCTGAAGGTGATAACTATGATCAGAAAGGCGAGATAATCTAAGATTTTCTTAATAAAATTCAAATATGTCCCTATTCCATAAACTGAAAACTTAAAGCGCAAAAGTTTAAGCTTAAGTTTAAAGTTTAAACTTAACTTTGCAGTTTTACCTTTCAAGTTTTGCCTTTATGTTAATATAACCGCATTCCACCGTCAATGAATTTGCCCGAAAAATTCTTAAATTCTCATCCTCATCGCGAAAAAGATTGTTATAATCACGCTAGATGAAAATAGAAATGCTAAAATCTCCGCCATCGCGTAAAGACGCGCTTTTCCTCTGCCTTTTTACCCTTCTCATCACCTATCAGCCCTTTATCCTGCACGAACAGATCCGGTACTGGGAGTTAACTATTTATTTACCGGCCATTCAGGCGGTTTTTGAGGGCCTTATTCCCTATCGCGACTTTTTTTATCTGCGCGGGCCGTTAGAGATCTATGTGCCGGCGCTCTTGATGAAAATCTTCGGTCAATCGATCCCCGTGCTTTCGTATTATTTTTATATCGGCACGGTCATATGCTACATCATCCTGACCTTCATCGCACGGCATCTTTACAAAACCCGGCTCTTCCTTTATTTAGCCATCCCGGTCGTGGTCGCACTGACATTCCCGTACGTTTATTATTACGACTGGGGCGGGATGCGTTACGCTTTAGGGCTTTTGGCCTTAGCCTGCACGGTTTTTTATTTTAAGAAGCCTCGAACCCGGCTCATTTACCTCAACGCCTTTTTCAGCGCCGCCTGCCTTTTAACCTCGGTGGATGTGGGGGTGTGTTCGATCGCCGGGTTGCTCAGCGGATTGGTCATGGCAAAGGCCTTGGGAACATTAGCCCGGAAAGAATTCCGGCATTATTTAAAACATTATATCGCCGGGCTGGCGGTCTTAGGCGGGACCTACATCGGGTATCTGATCGCGACCGGCTCCCTGGCCGCCTATCTCGACAGCACGATCAGCGTGGCCACCGGCATGACCCGGGCGTTCGACACGCCGCAGAACAACAAATACCCGGCCGACCTCACCCAGTGGATACTAACGCTTTTCCCGGCCAGCAAAAACTTTCAGCAGATGACGCCCATCTACTGCTATCTGTCTTTCATGGCCTATACGTTCTATCTGCACCGCAGAAAAAAACTTTACCCCTTTTACAGCGCGCTGATCTGCATCGCGGCGTACGGGTTTTTCCTTTTTGTCGTGGCCTGGCGGATCATCCAGAACGCCCATTTTGAAATGGCGCTCCTGCCGGAAAAACTCATCCTGTTCTTCCTCCTGGAACAGGCGTTCCTTATCCTCAGAGAAAAAAAAGGCCGTTCCCCTCTGCTCTCGTATGTCTTTATCTTCAGCCTGATCACGCTTTTGTTAAGTTCCTGGCTTTACGCGCTCACCCGTTTAAACCGGCGCTTTGTCAGTTTTAAGATCGCCCGCAATGTGTTGACCGGAAAAAGCATTGATCCTTTAAAGCCCAATCCCGGCGTCCCTAAGAAACGCCTTGAACTTGCCACCCTGCGCGGGATGGTAGTCCCGGCGAGCGATGCCAAAGAATATGAAGACATCATCGGGATCATCCAAAAGATAACCAAACCGGATGAGGCCGTGCTTTTCTTCCCGGAACACGGGATGTACAACTTCTTGACCGGCCGTATCTTCGCGACCCGTTTTGCCACGGTCAAATATGTGTGGTTCAATGATAAATGGCAGGGGCAATTCATGCGGGACCTTAAAGCGCAGAAACCGCGGATCATTGCCGTGCAGGACCCTATCCCGGAAAGCTGGCGGAACCTGGTTTTATGGAGCGACCTGAACTTGAAAAAATTTAATGAGATCTATGGTTATATTCAGGAGAACTATCGCGTCATCCAAAAGACCGCAACCTTCACGATCTACGAAACAAACCCGTCCTCCCGATAAAAGGCGAGCGTGTTCTTAAGGCTTTGGTCGATCGTGGTCTTGGGCTGCCAGGCCGTGCACCCTTTTAATTTACTGTTCCGGCCCGCGATATCGTGGCTTTCCGCTGACGCGGCCTTATCTTCCCGGACCACGATCTTGGGGACAGCCGAATAACGGATCATTTTTTTAAGCAGGTCCCGGATCCGATAAAACTTTCCGGAAGCGACATTATAAACTTCCCCGGCCTTGCCCTTTTCAGCCAACAGCATCAACGCGGCGCACACATCCTCGACATCCAAAAAATCCCTTCGCCCGGACAGGTTGCCGGTCTGGATGGCCGCCTCTTGTTTCCCCTCTTCGATCGCCGCGATCTGTTTGGCAAATTTTCCCAACGCCAGGGTCTCCGGCATGCCGTACCCGCAGATATTAAAGATCCGCGCCAGGACAACATCCGCCCCCTTTTGCGCGTACATGAGGCCCAAAAGTGTCTGGCTGTATTTCGTCAGGCCGTACCAGGACGTGGGCCGGGGCGTCGTCTTTTCATCCACGATCCGGACCTTTGCGTCAATGAGGCCGTATTCCGCGGCTGTGCCGGGAAGGATGACCCGCGGGCGCGCGTCCTTTAGATCATTCAGCGCCTCAAACAGGGACCGCGTGGTCATTATGTTTAAATCCATCAACTGCTGAACATCCGCGGTCCGCCCTCCCGCGCAGTGAAAAATATAACCGGGTTTAAGATCAGACAGGACATTGCGTAAGGCCGGGACATCGGTCGCGTCGCATTGAATAAGATCTTTCGAAGGGAATTTACTTTTACGGCGGGAAAGGCCTAGTACCTTGGCCTGCGGGTCATTTTGTTTGAGGTATCGGAATAATGAACCTCCCAAAAACCCGTTGGCGCCCGTGATGAGGATCCGTGTGGACATGCCATCATTATACTTAAAAAGGAATTTGCGGAAAGGAAAATTAATAGCTATCAGGCATCAGAATTCAGCTATCAGCAGCTCAAAGCTTTGAGCTAAAAAGCAGCTGAAGCCTGACGCCTGAAAGCTGTTACCTTTCTTTTAAAGGTACGATCCATTCCGCGTGCGAGAACG
>Ga0154339_1134_pt2 | contig 14769 bp, 17 predicted proteins | sample RifGroA2_FD_115867 | JGI IMG/M metagenome (GOLD analysis project Ga0154339, IMG submission 115867) | Omnitrophica WOR_2 bacterium GWA2_47_8
CTCCTCATGACGGGTTACACTATTTTCTCAAGGCTTAGTTTTAATAAGGCAACCGCTGAAAGTTATTCCGGAACCCTGTTAAAGCCTGCGGAAGCTGTTGTGGATTTATCCCATCCCGCCCTGAACCAGATTGATGAAGAAAATAAAGCTGCGCTTTTGCGATACTTTGCCAGCACCCCTCGCTGGGAGGTGGGGCTCGACAAAAATAACGCGCCCTTCGCGGTCAAACGCGAAAAAAATTATAAGGGCGGATATTTTTCCGCTTTAAATGGGTATTACACCAAGCATGATTTATCTGAGCCCCTGAGCAACGATGATTATTTCCAAACCAGGGCACTGATATCGTTTGATAATATCTACGGGTATGGAAATAAAAAAGATCTCATTACCCACTCAGCCGTTGGTGACAACCCTGTTTTATTAACCGTTGAAACGCCTTACTCCGGTACTCCGGGTTATAGCTCTTACTTAGTGGCCAAGGCAAATTCGGTCAATATGGAAATATATGAACAAAGCTCTTCCGTTGAGCGAAAACTGACAGCAAAAATTTACAATGAAATATCTGAAGAAATCGCTGAGGTCATAAAAAATATCGAACAGATTAAAAAAACAGGATTGCTGCCGGAAACATCACCGCATTATTCTGCACCCGCGATAAATTCATTTTTAAATGTTTACACTTCTTGGCGAACCAAGGAGGAGGACCTAAAAAGCGATTTTTTACAATACGGCATTTATACTCTCTCCGGAGCCCTATGCCCCAAGGCTTCGGGTCAAGTTTATGCAAAAGCTGTAAATCTAAATGATAATTCTTTCTTGTCTGAAATAACCGTCAGAAACTCTTCCCGCCGAATTATCGGATGGTCGGAAGAGGGAAAAGCGTGTTTTCCCTATGAGAGTGAAATTATTATTGGTGAGGGCGGCTGGAATACCCGCCATCATGTTCGTATAGAATTATGGCACATTGCGGATTCAGATAAATCAGAAACAAAATTAGCCGAAATAACAAAAACCGTTGCCGGCTATCAATTTTAAAATATTATGATCGCCATCATTGATTATGAGGTTGGTAATTTAAGGAGCGTGCAAAAGGCCTTAGAAAAGGTCGGCGCCCAGACTGTGATCACGCAAAACTCGGCGGACCTTAAAAAGGCGGACAAGGTCGTCCTGCCCGGAGTGGGTGCCATCAAACCCGCCATGCAGAAACTCAAAGAGCTTAAATTCATCGACGCCATAAAAGAGACGATCAACAGCGGTAAACCTTTTTTAGGGATTTGCCTGGGCCTGCAGCTTTTGTTTGAAAAAAGCAGTGAAGGCGGAGACGTTAAGGGATTGGGAATTCTTAAAGGAAGTGTCGAACGTTTCCAAAATTTAAAAGTCCCGCACATGGGATGGAACCAATTGAACATTAAGAATAAAAACTGCAGCCTTTTAAAAGGCGTGGAAACTTTAAGCAATGTCTATTTCTGCCACTCCTATTATGTCAAACCAACGGACCCCACCGTGACTGCGACCTCGACGGATTATGGCAATGACTTTGTTTCATCCATTGCCACAAAGAATATCTTCGGCGTGCAATTCCACCCCGAAAAAAGCCAGGCCGTCGGCCTGAAGATACTCAAGAATTTCGTGGAGTTAAGTTAGATGATCGTGATTCCAGCCATTGACATTAAAGATGGGAAAGTCGTGCGTCTTTTGCAGGGGCATTTTGATAAGGTCACGGAATACGCCAAAGACCCACTGGCGCTGGCCAAGCATTGGCAAAAACTCGGTGCTCAATGGCTGCACGTGGTGGATCTGGACGGCGCGCAAACGGGCGAGATGAAAAATTTAGAGATCATTAAAAAGATCGCCAAGACGGTTTCCATCCCCATTGAAGTCGGCGGCGGCATCCGAGGCGAAAAGGAAGTTAAGGAATTGCTGAAAGCCAAGATCGCCCGAGTGATCTTAGGCACACGTGTTGTCAGAGAAAAAGATTTTTTAAAGAAGATCCTTTCGCTAGGTCAGGATAAGATTGCGGTCAGCCTGGACTGTTCCAATGGTTTTGTTACTCAGCGGGGCTGGGTTGAAGTTTCTGACATTAAAGGGACCGATTTTGCCAAAGACCTCGAGGCCATGGGGTTAAAAACTTTAATCTATACAGACGTGGCCAAGGATGGTACATTATCAGGCCCTAATTGGGACGGATTAAAAGAGATCCTTAAAACCGTCGAGATTTCCGTGATCGCTTCCGGTGGCATTTCTTCGCTGGATGACATAAAAAAACTTATGGATCTCAAGGCCCAAAATTTATGGGGCGCGATCACCGGCAAAGCGATCTATGAAAACAAATTGGATTTCCGCAAAGCAGTCGAATTAACGGCCAAATAACATGCTCACAAAACGCATAATTCCCTGTTTAGACGTCAAAGACGGCCGCGTGGTCAAGGGCGTTAACTTTGTTCAGCTGCGGGATGCCGGCGACCCGGTTGAGACGGCCAAAACGTATAACGAAAACGGCGCGGATGAGATCGTTTTTCTGGATATCACGGCCAGCCACGAAAAACGGCCGATCCTTTTGGATGTGGTCAAAAAAACCGCGGAACAGGTATTCATGCCGCTGACCGTAGGCGGCGGGATAAAGAACGTGGAAGACATCCGGGAACTTTTAAAGGCCGGGGCGGACAAAATCTCGATCAACACCTCAGCGGTTGAAAATCCTAAATTGATCAAAGAAGCCGCGGACCGTTTCGGAAGCCAGTGCATTGTAGTGGCCATTGACGCGAAAAGGAACAATGACCATTTTACCGTCTATACACACGGCGGGCGCAAACCGACCGGTAAAGACGCAGTTGCTTGGGCCAAAGAAGTGGAAAAACTCGGCGCCGGCGAGATCCTTTTGACCAGCATGGATGCGGACGGGACAAAGAATGGTTATGACATCGCACTCACAAAAGCGATTAGCAATGCGGTGAATATTCCGGTGATCGCCTCAGGAGGAGCAGGACAATTACAACACTTTGAGGATGTTTTTAAAAAAACAAACGCTGATGCGGCCTTGGCGGCATCGGTTTTTCACTATGGAGAAATAAAAATCTCAGAGGTAAAACAATTTTTAAAAGATAAAAAAGTAAAGGTCCGATTATGAGCGAGAAAAACGATAAAGAAAGTTTGGATTTTAAAATTACCGCGGATAATTTAAAGGATTTAAAATTTGCATCCGATGGCCTGATCCCGGCGATTGTCCAGGATGAAAAAACCAAAGAAGTCCTCATGATGGCGTACATGAACATCGACTCGCTTAAAGAGACCATAAAAGGCGGGAAAACCTGTTTCTGGTCACGGTCGCGTAAAGAATATTGGGTGAAGGGGATGACCTCGGGTCATTTTCAATTTGTGAAGGACATTTACTTCGATTGCGATTGCGATACGCTTTTAATTACCGTTGAGCAAGTCGGCGCGGCCTGCCACACCAACCGCAAGAGCTGCTTTTACCGAAAGATAAAAACAAAATAATGCACTACCCATCCAAAGAACAATTTTTAAAACTTTCTAAAAAGGGGAACCTGATCCCGATCTCTATGGAGATCATGGCGGACCTGGAAACGCCGGTTTCCGCCTATCTGAAAATCGCCTCGGGCTCGAAGCATTCCTTTCTCTTGGAATCCGTTGAGGGGCAAGAGAAACTGGCCCGTTATTCCTTTTTAGCGCAGGACCCGGATTTGATCTTAAAGACCAAAAACCGCCAAGCCGAGATCGTGTTTCTTAAGAACGGCAAGAAACGGACAGAAAAACGCATCATCAAGGACACACCTTTGAGCATCGTACGGGAAATTTTGGCCAAATATAAACTCGTTGAAATGCCGCAGCTGCCGCCGTTCATCGGCGGGATGGTGGGGTTCCTCGGTTATGACGTGGTGCGTTTCTTTGAAAGGCTTCCCAATAAACCCAAGGATGACTTGAAACTCCCGGATATGTACCTGGTTCTAAGCAAGGACGTAATTATTTTTGACCATTTAAACCATAAGATCACACTCGTCAGCTCGGCCCACATCGATATGAAAGCAAGTCCGCAAAAAAAACTGCGCGAGTACGATAATTCAGTCAAAAAGATCAATAAAATGGCCGAAAAGCTTAAGCAGCCTTTATCTGTGAAAAAGGCTAGCCAGAAAGCAAAAAAATTTGTACAATTAAGGCCGCATTCGAACGTTTCAAAGGCGCAATTCAAGAAAATCGTGAGTTTGGCCAAAAACGAGATCCGCAAGGGTGAAATTATCCAGGTTGTCTTATCCCAGCGTTTCTCGGCCAAGATCAATACCGACGCGCTGAATGTTTACCGTTCTTTGAGGCTGTTAAATCCATCGCCGTACATGTACTACCTGAATTTTGACGGCGTGCAGATCGTTGGGTCTTCCCCGGAATTACTGATCCGCTGCGAAAACAATATCGTAGCGACACGCCCAATCGCCGGCACACGCCGACGAGGAAAGACAGAGGCAGAGGACAAAAAATTAGAGCAGGAACTCCTGAACGACCCGAAAGAGAAAGCCGAACATATCATGCTGGTTGATCTGGGACGCAATGATCTGGGCCGGGTGTGCAGGCGCGGGACCGTTAAGGTTTCGGAATTCATGAACGTCGAACGGTATTCGCACGTCATGCACATTGTCAGTAACGTGCAGGGCCATTTGAGAAGCGATAAAGACGCCTTGGATGTTTTGCAGGCATCGTTTCCGGCCGGCACGGTGAGCGGCGCGCCTAAGATCCGCGCGATGGAGATCATCGATCGATTAGAGAATGTCTCCCGCGGGCCTTACGCGGGATGTATCGGATATTTCAGTTTTTCCGGTAATTTAGATTCGTGCATCACCATTCGCACGATCGTTATTTCAAAAAACAGAGCCTACACTCAGGCCGGGGCAGGGATCGTTGCTGATTCTGTTCCGGAAAATGAATACAAAGAAACATTAAATAAAGCAAAAGCACAACTCACCGCCATCGAGTTGGCGCATAAAAGTTTATAACCGCAACTGTTAAAGGAGAAGAACAAAAATGCATGTCATGATTCGATTACAAAAAGCCGGTAAGACAGCGAACAAGCGGTACAACTACCGCATTGTGGCCATACAAAAAAGTGCCAGCCGAAACGGACGTAACCTGGAGATATTGGGTTACTATGACCCGGCTAAAAGACCCGCCGCTTTCTCGGTCAAGAAAGAACGCGTGGATTATTGGGTCAGCCACGGCGCGCAATTAAGCGATACCGTCCGTTCTCTGATCAAAGCAAAAAAATAGTTCATTTTTATTAACGAACCTTTATTGAAAGGGTCCTTATGGGTACTGAACCAGGCGTTTCTTCCTTACTGCAGTTTGTTCCGGCGATCCTTATTTTCATGGTTTTCTATTTTCTCGTCATAAAACCGAGAAATGAGAAACAAGGCGAACAAAAAAAGATGCTGGAAGGCGTGAAGAAGAACGACCAGATCGTTACCTCCAGCGGCATCCACGGCACCGTTGTCCAGGTTAAGGAAAAAACCGTCCTTGTCCGCATCGATGAGAATGTCCGCATCGAGCTGGATAAAGAAGCTATCGCAACCATAACCAAATCCACCACGTGAGAGGTTAATGTATGTCTAAAGAATTAAGGAACCGTATCCTTACCAGTCTAGGAGTCCTCGTATTCTGTCTGTATTTTGCGTTCCCTTTGGAAAAACGGATCAATCTCGGGCTTGACTTAAAAGGAGGGATGCATCTTCTCCTGAGAGTTGATACCTCGAAAGCCGCGGGTGCCAATAAAAATGACGCTGTTTTGCGCGCCATTGAGATCTTACGTAACCGTATCGACAGTTTAGGTGTGGGGGAGACCGTCATTCAGCGGCAGGGAGAAGAGCAGATCCTGGTACAGCTTCCCGGGATCACCGACCGCAATAAAGCCCTGAACATAATCGGCCAGGTCGCGCTTCTTGAATTTAAATTGGTCAACTCCGACCCCGTGGCCCTTAAAGAGGCCCTCGCCGGAAACGTCCCCGCAAATTCCGAACTTAAAAAATTAAAAGATAAGGGAGAACAATTACTGGTTTTCAAAGACATTGCCATGAAAGGCGAATATGTCAAGGACGCCAAGGTTGATTTTGATCAATTCGGGGGCTCGAAAATTTCCATCGCCATGAATTCCGAAGGCGCCAAGATCTTTGGAAAGATCACCACCGATCACGTTAATGAAGGATTAGCGATCATCGTGGATGATGTCATTTTATCCGCTCCCAATATCAATGAACCTATCCTCTCCGGGACCGGAGAAATTACCGGCGACTTTACCTTTGAAGAAGCGTCCACGCTGGCTTTGCAGTTACGCTCCGGCGCGCTGCCCGCGCCGATGCATATTGAAGAAGAGCGCACCGTGGGCCCTCTTTTAGGGAAAGACTCGATCGAAGCCGGGATCAAATCCGCGCTCTTAGGGATCGCCTTTGTCTTTGGTTTTATGCTGCTTTACTACGGTATAGCCGGCCTAGTTGCGGATTTAGGACTGTTATTTAATCTTTTTATAGTTTTAGGCACCATGGGATTCTTGAATGTCATGCTTCCGGATGCGCAGATGACATTGACGTTACCCGGTATCGCCGGTATTATTTTGACCATTGGTATGGCGGTGGACGCGAATATCCTTATTAACGAACGTATCCGGGAAGAAATTGAAAACGGCCGTTCGCTTTCCGCGGCCCTCAACAACGGTTTTAACAAAGCATTCAGCGCGATCTTTGACTCTAACTTAACGACCCTCATCGCCGCCTTTATGCTTTTTCAATTCGGTTCCGGGCCGATCAAGGGATTTGCCGTGACCTTGGCGATCGGGTTGATCTGTTCACTTTTTACCGCTGTCTTTGTCACAAAAACACTTTTTCTTCTCCTCCTGCAACTGGGATGGATCAAATCCTTGCGCATGCACAAGCTCTTCACCGGGATGAAATTCAATTATCTTTCCATGGGGTGGTTCTGCATATCCTTATCGGTCATTATCATCGTGCTTAGTATGGTCAATCTCTTCAATAAAAAGGACGCGGCCTACGGCATTGATTTTGCCGGGGGGCAGATCCAGGAATTTCGATTCAGTAAACCTGTGGCCACGGATGAATTACGCGATCTATTTAAAGAAGCTGACCTTAAAGATGTCACCATTCAACGCTTTGATCAAACGCCGGAAAATGTTATCCTGCGCAGTTCCGATGATATTCACGACAAGGTTGTTCAGTTATTCAATGAAAAATTGCCGGATGATAAATTTGAAGTTTTGCGCATTGAAAAGGTCGGGCCGGTGGTGGGGAAAGCCCTGCGCGGCAAAGCCATGCTGGCGATGATATTTGCCCTATTAGGTATTTTAGTTTACGTCGGTTTTCGCTTTAAACATTTTGATTTTGCGACCGGCGGGGTGGTGGCCCTGTTGCATGATGTCATCATTACCTTAGGGTTGATCGTTGTTTTTGGCCGGCAAGTGGACCTCTTGGTGGTCACCGCGCTCCTTACGATAGCCGGTTATTCCATAAATGACACGATCGTCATCTATGATCGGGTCCGGGAAAATATGATCAATATGAGAAAGGCACCCTTAGCTGAAATCCTTAATACAAGCCTTAACCAAACCTTAAGCCGCACGATCCTGACGAACTTCGCCACCTTTTTGGTCATATTAAGTCTCTATTTCTGGGGCGGGGAAGTCTTAAACACCTTTGCCCTGTGCCTATGGATCGGTTTTATCGCAGGAACATATTCGACCGTTTTTATTGCCTCACCTATTGTGCTTGCGATGCAAAAGAAAAAATAGGGCCGTATGTTTAAGTCGTTTCAACTCTTCGTTGGGCAAACTATAGACATCGAAGACATCCTGCGCAATCTCACCGCCTACCATTACCAAAAAGCAAGCCATGCCGTCCAGGAGGGAGAATTTGCCCAGCGCGGGGAAATTATCGAAGTTTTTCCCGCCAACTACGACTGCCCGGTCCGGATCGACCTGGAGGACGATAAAGTCCACGCGATCGCCAGCATAAATTCCCAAACCGGCAAATCCATTTGGCAGCATAAGATCATAATTATCCTTCCCGTCAAAAAAACACACCCGGCACCCTTTACGACCGAAACACCGCTCGCCACCTTTGTTGACATCGAAAAAGGCGACTATGTGGTCCACCATAATCACGGGATAGGCAAATTCCTGGACATTGTGGACCTGGATTTCGCGACAAAAGAAAAGACCCACATGGTGATCGAATTCCAGGGGGGCGATAAACTCTTTGTCCCTAAGCATGACTTTAATTTAGTCCAAAAATATGTCGGCTTTTCCAAAAAACCGCCGCGGTTATTCAAATTAGGCACGAAAGAATGGCAGCGGATCCGCGTTCAAATCCAGAAAAAGATCCAGCGGTTCGCCGCGGAATTACTGCATGTGCAGGCCTTACGGGCCAGCCAGCAGGGCTTTCGATTCTCCAAGGACGTTCCCTGGCAAGGAGAATTTGAGAAAACTTTTCCCTTTACAGAAACTCCGGACCAGTTAAAAGCCACCGACCAGGTCAAACAGGATATGGAATCACATCTTCCGATGGATAGGCTTCTCTGCGGCGATGTCGGGTACGGCAAGACAGAGGTGGCCTTACGGGCCATCTTTAAGGCGACTATGGATAACAAACAGGTGGCGGTCCTGGTCCCCACAACGATCTTAGCTGAACAGCATTTCTATAATTTTTCCAATCGGTTGAAAAATTATCCTCTGCGCGTGGCCATGTTGAGCCGTTTCAAGACCAAACACGAACAAAATGAGATCATCAAAGGCCTTCACGCCGGAACAGTGGACGTGGTCATCGGCACCCACCGGCTGTTATCAAAGGATATCAGCTTCAAGGATCTGGGATTGATCATTATTGATGAAGAACAGCGCTTTGGGGTCAAGGCCAAAGAAAAATTAAAACACCTGCGGCTGTTGGTGGATGTCTTGACCTTGACAGCCACACCGATCCCGCGTACGCTTTACATGGCCATATCCGGGGCTAAAGATTTTTCCGTGATCTCAACGCCTCCGCAAAACCGCATTCCGGTGGCCACGCATATCATTGATTTTGACGAAGACGTGATCAAACAGGCGCTGGATCATGAACTGAGGCGTAAAGGGCAGGTATTTTTCCTTCATAATCGGGTGGAAGACATCGACCGCATTGCCGGGATCATCAAGCGCCTGCAGCCTGACGCCCGGATCGCCGTGGCCCACGGCCAAATGGCCCCGAAAATGCTGGAAGAAATCATGCTGCAATTTCTGCAAGGAAAAGTTGACATTTTAGTATGTACGTCTATCATTGAATCAGGGATCGATATCCCGAATGCCAATACTTTGATCGTCAACCGGGCGGATCGTTTTGGCTTAGCTGAGTTGCATCAATTACGCGGAAGGGTGGGCCGGTTTACCACCAAGGCCTACGCCTATTTTATTATTCCCCCTTTTGAACGATTATCAACGATAGCCAAACAGCGGCTCAAGGCTTTGCAAGAGCATAGCGACCTAGGCTCCGGGTTTCAAATTGCCTTTGAGGACCTGCAAATACGCGGAGCGGGAAATCTTTTAGGACAGGAGCAGCACGGTTATATCGCTTCCGTAGGTTTTGATCTATATTGCCGATTATTAAAGGAAAGCATCGAACATCTTAAAAAATGAAATTCACGGAAAAAATCATGAATCCCTGTGCACGCATCATTTTCATAATCCTCGCCTTCCTCAATGTTGTCAGCCGGCCTCTTTGGGCCGTTGATGACACGATCATCGCGGTTGTTAATGACGAGATCATTACGCTGCATGACCTGCGCGATTACCTGGAAGGGATATACACCCAATTGAAGCTCGAAGGCCGATCGGAGGAAGAAGTAAGGAAAATTTTGACCGAAAAGGAAAAGAGGGGGCTTGAGCTTTTGATCGAGGATAAGCTTATCAAGCAGAAGGCCGCTGACTTAGGGCTGATAGTGCGCGAGCAGGCGATCGATGACCGGATAAAGCAAATTAAAAAAGGGTATAAAAGCGATGAAGAATTCACTTTTGCACTGACATCCAATGGTTATAATCTAACGGACCTGAGGGAAAAGGTCCGCGCGCAGCTTTTCGCGTCCTATGTGATCGATAATGAAATTAAAGCAAAGATCCTGGTCAGCCCGCAAGAGGTCACGGAATTTTATGATCAGAACAAAGGGACACTGTCAACCCCGGAAAAGATCACAGTAGATTCCATCTGCCTCACCTATACGCCGGCCGATAAAAAGGACGCCAAGAAAAAAGCGGAGGAGGCGGCTAAGCTTATTCTTGAAAAGGAAGACTTTAAAAAGATCGCGCAGACTTATTCCAACGCCCCGGCCATCACAGACGAACTGCAAAAGGGCCAGCTGCTGCCTGCCGTTGAAAATAAAATCTTTAATCTAAATGTGGGGGAGACCTCATTGGTGATCGAGACAGATAATGCCTTTTATATTTTTAAAGTTTTAGACAAAACTCCGGGCCATATCCCTCCCTTAGAAGAAGTCAAAAGCGAAATTTACGACAGGATCTTCCAAGAAAAATTCCGCCAAAGTTACCAAGCCTTCATCGAAAAGCTCAAAAAAACCGCCTATGTCGAGATCAAAAAATAAAACCATAGGCATCACCATGGGCGACCCTACGGGGATAGGCCCAGAGGTCATTGCCAAGGCCTTCCGTAGTGACCCTTTAGCTAAAGGAAAGACACATTATCTTGTCATTGGCGACAAAAAAATCTTTAAAAAATACGCCCCAAAACTTCGTAAAGATATGAGCTTTTTAGATATCGAAAATGCCTTTCCAAAGATCAAAATCGGCACACCGACCCAAGATTCAGCCCGGTTGTCGCTTCTTTTCCTGGATAAGGCCATTGAACTTTTAAAGCATAACGACATCAGCGCTTTGGTGACGGCGCCGGTCTGTAAAGAGGCGATCAACGGTTTAGGTGTTTCTTTCCGCGGCCACACGGAGTATCTGGCCGAAGCCTTCCACATCAAAAGATATGACATGATGTTTGTCACCCCGAAACTCAAGACGATTATTGTGACCCGGCATATTCCGATCGATCAGGTGAGCAAGGCCCTTTCCATTAAGAAAATTCTGGACACAATTGAATTAACGGACCAGGTCTTGCGGAAAGACTTTCGTATTAAGTCGCCGCGGATCGGCGTCTGCGGCTTAAATCCCCATGCCGGAGAAGGGGGATTGATGGGAAAAGAAGAGGCCACAAAGATCATTCCGGCGATAAAGAAAGCGCGACAAAAAGGCATCAACGTCACCGGCCCGTTATCCGGTGACACAGCCTTTTACGCGCGAAAGGCGGAAGGATTCGACACCATCATTGCCATGTACCATGACCAGGGACTTATCCCAGTGAAGACCCTGGCCTTTAACCAAGCGGTCAATCTCACGATCGGATTGCCTTTTATCCGCACATCCCCGGCCCACGGCACAGCCTTTGACATCGCCGGAAAGAACAAAGCCGACGCATCCTCGATGCGGGAAGCGATCCAATTAGCCTCTGTTTTATCTTAAGAATGAAAACTCAAAAAGATCGAGAGCAAAAATTTTATACCAAACCGTTTGCGTCTTTTACCGCAAAAAAACAACTCGGCCAGAACTTTTTAGTCGACCCTAACATAAAACGAAAGATCATCGCCGGCTGCGAATTAAAAAAAGAGGATGTTGTTCTAGAGATCGGCGCCGGGTTGGGCGCGTTAACCGAAGAGATAGCCGGCCAGGTCAAACACGTCTTTGCCATCGAAACGGATTGGCAATTATTGGAGACCCTCAGATCACGGATCCGCGCCTCCAACATCACGTTGATCAACGCCGATTTTCTAAGCTATCCGCTTGATTCTTTGTCGGGAAAAATAAAGGTTATCGGCAACCTGCCGTATTACATCACGACACCGATCATTGAAAAAGTCCTCCAGCATTCCCATATCTTCAACTCACTTTATATCACCGTCCAATATGAGTTAGCTATGCGCATGCTGGCCAAACCAAACACAAAAGAATTTGGTTCCTTCAGCTGTTTTATCCAATATTTTGCCGACGTACAAAAGATCGTAAAGATCAAAAGCACCGCGTTTCGCCCTATCCCGAAGGTTGACTCTTGTTTTATCAAATTAGTGATCCACCCAAAACCGGCAATTAAGGTCTCCGATGAAAAGCTTTTCTTCTTCGTCATCCATCAGGCCTTCCAGCAAAGACGCAAAAATATCCTCAATGCCTTAAATGCCCTAGAGGACAAGGTGACGCTGGCTGAAATCTTTAATAAAATAAATTTAAAAGGAAGCCTACGGGCAGAAAATCTCAGTTTAGAAGATTTTGCATCGATCACGAATCAATTGAAGGCGTTACGAAGAAACAGGGCAGGGGGTTAAGCGGCGGCTTTAGTGCCATCCCAGCCTTTAAACCAATGCTGGTAAAGTTTTTCCTTGTTGATCTCAAAGGCGTATTTAAGAATTAAATCCTGCGCCTTTTTAGATGTCTGCTCAAAAGCGATACCAATCAAGTGTTTCCCATGATCGGGCTGGCTCCAGAGGACACGGCCATCCACCCGGACAATGATTTCCCTATCTAAATAGATAGCAAGGCTTACTTTTTGATCTTGTGAAAAACTGCTGGGGGCAAGGATGCTGGCTCCGGAGCAGTTAATATCCCGGCTTGTACATTCGGTGGAATTGCCGTCATTCGATACACGGCAAAGGACCCGGTTTGTTACTTCCCAGCGGGGCAGATATCTTCGATCAGAAGCGGAAGGGTTCGTTGTTTTGCCCGCACCATCTGGATTATTTGACATTGATGTTTTCCTTGGGATTGAAGTTAAAAAGCCACGAACACTACTCATCATTAGAATAGTTCCCGTGGCTTTTTTACTTTCCACGGCAACTATAACATACGCCTATGGTGACTGCAAGTTTTTTGTAATAAATTTTTAATCTTTTTATTAAACTTACCGCCAAACTTTGCTACACTCTATTATGAAATCCATTTAGAGGTGATCCAATTTCTAAATTCATAATAATACAACTTGATTAAATAACAAGAAAAAACTTATTTTTTATAAGCTTATGAATTGCATTATGTTCTGCTATTTTCTTATCTAAACTTTTAAAAAGGGAATGACCATGGAAAAAAGAATTTACTATCACGATACTGACGCGGGCGGTGTAGTTTATTATGCCAACTATTTAAAATATCTCGAAGAAGCAAGGACAGAATTCTTAGAAAAACGAAAACTAAGCGTTAAATCTTTCCATGAACGCGGCATGCTTTATGCGGTGAGAAAATGCACCGTCACTTACAAAAGCCCAGCCCGTTATGGTGATATTCTTTTGTGTGATGCCCAACTGCAAGCTGTTACAGCCGCTCAACTTATCTTCAAACAGCACATCCATGAAAAACATACAGGGCGCCTTCTGGTTGAAGCGGAGGTCACATTAGTCAGCTTGAATAAAGATTTTAAACCCACCCAGATCCCCGATGATTTAAAAGAAAAATTGTTAGCAAAACCTTAAATCCGCATGTCTTTTGCCTTGTAAGGAATTCTATTTAGTGATAGGATAGTTGGTCAATTTAGCCAAAATCCTTAAATTTCCAGAAAAATAAGCCATGATTTCTAAAAAAGATGTTTACCATATCGCAAGTTTGGCCCGGATCCACTTAGACGAATCCGAGATCGAATCCCTGACTAAAAATCTAGAGGGCATTCTGCATTATATTGCCAAACTAGAAAAATTAAACGTCAAGGATGTTCAACCGACCAGCCATGTCCTGGAACTCAAGAATGTTTTTCGCGAAGATGCGGTCAAACCATCCTTAAAGCAATCTGAAGCCGTATCCATAACACCCAACCATCTTAAAGGTTCCTTTAAAGTCCCCCTGGTGATCGAATGAAACTCAATGAATTAACGGCACATGAATTGTTAACTTTGCTGAAGGCTAAAAAAACATCTCCCGATGATATTAAAAAGGATGTCCTTGCGGCGATCACTCAACACGATAAAAAGATCAAGGCCTTTGTCCGTACATCAGAGGCAACGGGGAATACCGCACAGAACGCCTATGCTGTCCCCATTGCCATTAAGGATAATATCTGCATTAAAGGGCTGGAAGCGACCTGCGCCTCTAAGATCCTTAAAGGTTTTGTTTCACCTTACAACGCCACGGTCATTGAAAAACTGCTGAACGCGGGAGTGAACGTTTTAGGCCAGACCAACATGGATGAATTCGCCTTTGGTTCTTCCACTGAAAATTCCTGCTATGGCCCGACCTTAAATCCCTGGAATACCCACTGCGTCCCCGGCGGCTCCAGCGGCGGTTCGGCCGCTGCGGTTGCATCTCAGGAAGCCATTTGGGCCTTGGGTTCAGACACCGGCGGGTCCATTCGCCAGCCGGCTGCTTTCTGCGGAGTAGTGGGGGTCAAACCGACCTACGGCCGTGTTTCGCGTTACGGACTTATTGCCTTTGCTTCAAGTTTAGATCAGATCGGCCCGATCACCAAAGACGTGGAAGATGCGGCGCTTTTACTTAATATCATTGCCGGGTTTGATGAACGCGATTCAACGTCGGTCAATGTGCCGGTGCCGGATTATCGAAAATCTTTACAAAAGGATGTAAAGGGGTTGAAGATCGGCATCCCCAAAGAATTTTTTATCGAAGGCTTGGACCCGGAGATCAAATCCGCGACCTTAGAGGCCATTGAAATCTTAAAAAAGGCCGGCGCGACCTTTAAAGAAATT
>Ga0154339_1139_pt1 | contig 14685 bp, 11 predicted proteins | sample RifGroA2_FD_115867 | JGI IMG/M metagenome (GOLD analysis project Ga0154339, IMG submission 115867) | Omnitrophica WOR_2 bacterium GWA2_47_8
GGGGCCTTCTCCCTTATAAGCGCTGACTAATTCATCGGCTAGCTTCGTGATCATAGCCTTTCCCTTCTTGTTCCTCGCAAAATCCCTGATCCAACGCAACGCTAAAGAATTTCCACGCGGGACGTTGACCTCAACCGGGATCTGATAGGTTGCACCTCCGACCCGTCGAGGTTTTAATTCCAAACGCGGACGGACGTTATCGATCGCTTTATTAAAAGCCTTAAGCGGCTGATCATCCGGAAGTTTTTGCTTTAAAATTTCCAACGCCTCATAAACGATTTTTTCGGCAACCGTTCTTTTGCCTTCCACCATTAACATGCTGATGAATTTGGCGATCAAAGGACTGCTATACTTTGCGTCGGGGATTGTTTCTCTTTTTTCTGCTTTACGTCGTCTCATTGTTTAGGCCTCTTTGTACCATACTTTGATCTGGATTTTTTTCTATTATTAACGCCGGCGGTGTCTAAACTTCCACGCACAATGTGGTAGCGCACACCCGGCAGATCTTTCACTCTTCCGCCCCTTACTAAAACAATCGAGTGCTCCTGAAGATTGTGCCCTTCACCAGGGATATACGCCGTGACCTCCATTTTATTGGACATCCTGACTCTAGCAATTTTGCGCAAGGCAGAATTCGGCTTCTTCGGCGTCATCGTCCTCACCTGAAGGCATACGCCTCGGCGCTGAGGACAGCTGGTTAACGCGGGAGACTTACTCTTTTTGTTCTTCTGGCTTCTTCTCTGTCGTATGAGTTGTTGTATCGTCGGCATATTTCACCATTTCTATATCGTTATGTCGTCGGAGCCCGGTCCCCGCTGGGATCAAATGCCCGACGATAACATTCTCTTTTAGGCCACGTAAGTAGTCGATTTTACCAGCGGCCGCAGCCTCTGTCAACACGCGAGTCGTTTCCTGGAAGCTCGCCGCTGAAATAAAGCTGTCCGTGGTCAACGAAACCTTGGTGATCCCCAACAATAAGGGCATCCCCTGGGCCGGTTTTCCTTTTTTCTTTAAGATATCCTGATTGACTCTCTTAAAGGCAACGCGATCGATCTGTTCCCCAACCAAGAATTTAGAATCTCCGGAGTCATCGATCCTGACCTTCTTTAACATCTGAGAAATGATCAACTCAATGTGCTTGTCATTGATGCGCACGCCTTGCAAACGGTAAACTTCTTGAATTTCATTCAAGAGATATTCCTGCAACACCTTATCCCCGCAAACACGCAGAATATCCTGCGGAACGACCGGTCCTTCGGTCAATTGCTGTCCGGCAAAAACCTTATCCCCCTTATAAACCGTGGGATGCTTGCCGTGCGGAATAACATATTCTTTTGCCATCCCGGTAGGACTTTTGACAATGATGGTCCGGCGGCCGCGTTTATCTTCACTAAATTCCACAAAGCCGTCGATCTCGGTGATGATGGCCGGATCTTTGGGCCGACGGGCTTCGAATAATTCCGCAACCCGGGGAAGACCTCCGGTGATGTCGCGTGTTTTACCGACACCGCGCGGGATCTTTGCGATCAACTCACCGGCCGCAACGCCTTGTTTATCTTTGACCAGGATGTGCGCTCCGACAGGGATGGAATAGATACCAACGATCTCTTCCTTATCATCGGTGATGATGATCTGCGGGTGGAATTCCTGCTTGTGCTCAACCACGACGCGTTCAGTAACACCGGTGACAGGATTTTGTTCTTCCTGGACCGTGGTACCCAATTTGATATCTTCATAATTAACCTTACCCTTAACTTCGGTAATGATCGGGATGGTATATGGATCCCAAGTAACAAAAACTTCTTCTTTATTGATGAGCACGCCATCGGCATATTTGATCGCAGCGCCTTGCGGAAGAAGATAACGTTCATATTCACGCCCGTGTTCATCATTGACGCTGATAGCGCCGTTTCGGTTCAAGACAATGAATTCATTGCCCTTATCGACAACCCTTAACTGATGATATTTCACGATACCGCGATTTTTAGAACGGTAAAAAGACTGCTCAATGGTACGGCTCGCGGTACCGCCGATGTGGAACGTTCTCATGGTCAGCTGGGTCCCGGGCTCACCGATGCTTTGCGCGGCGATCGTTCCCACGGCTTCTCCGATTTCCACAATACGCTGATTGGCCAAATTACGGCCATAGCACCGGATACAAACGCCGCGTTCGGCTTCACAGGTCAAAACACTGCGGATACGGACCTTTTCGATGCCCAATTGCTCGATCAATTCTGCTTTTTCTTCCGTGATCTGGTCGCCTGTTTCCACGATCTTCTGATCGGTGACAATATCCACAATACTGTCTAAGGCAACCCGGCCGATGATACGTTCTTTCAAACTGACAACGACCTCATCGCCTTCCACGATCGCAGCAACCGTGATCCCATTTAAAGTCCCGCAATCTTCTTCGTTGACAACCATTTCCTGGGCCACGTCAACCAAACGGCGGGTCAAATACCCGGCGTCGGCGGTTTTAAGCGCGGTATCAGCCAAACCTTTTCTGGCACCGTGAGTAGAAATAAAATATTCCAAAACGGTCAATCCTTCTCGGAAACTGGCCGTAATAGGATTTTCAATGATTTCACCGGAAGGTTTAGCCATTAGACCGCGCATCCCGGAGAGCTGACGGATCTGAAGACGGGACCCTCTTGCACCTGAGTCCGCCATGATAAACACGGGGTTGAATGGGTCCATTTGCTTGAACAACTGGTCCGAAACCGTTTCTGTGGCGTGAGTCCAAATGTCGATGATCTTGTTATACCGTTCACGACCCGTAATAATACCTTTACGGTATTGATCTTCGACCTTGTTAACTTCCTGTTTCGCTTCTTTAAGGATTCTTTCTTTTTCCGGCGGAATGATCAGATCGGTGATCGAGATCGAGATCCCAGCCAAGGTGGCTTGTCGAAAGCCTAAATCTTTCAAATCATCTAACAGTACAATAGTTCGATTTTGGCCAAAACGTTTAAAACAGTTGGAGATGACCGAACCGATCTTCTTTTTATCTAAGGTATCGTTAACGTATCCGAAATCTTTGGGCAGCGTTTCGTTGAATAAAATACGGCCTAACGTGGTCTCTATAATATTAACTTTCTTTTCTTCGGTTTTTACTTTTTCAGTCTTGCCCTTATTGCTCTCTTCTTGTTGCGAAATGATCAAGGAGGGTTTTTCTTCGCCCCAGACATTACGATCAAGGCGCAATTTAATACGCTCGTGAATATTGATAAGCCCATCCTGAAAAGCAACGATGGCCTCTTGGGCAGAAGCAAAGATCGTCTCGCTGGTCTTGGTCGATGGTTTATCTTTGCTTAAATAAAATAATCCTAAAATGACATCCTGGGTCGGGGAAAGGATCGGACGTCCGTCAGCGGGTGAGAAAATATTATTGACCGATAAAAGCTCCAAACGGCATTCGATCTGAGCTTCCAAAGAAAGCGGCACATGCACGGCCATTTGGTCCCCGTCGAAATCCGCGTTGAAGGCCGTACAAACCAGCGGATGTAATTTAATGGCTTTTCCTTCAATAAGGACAGGTTGAAAGGCCTGAATACTCAAACGATGCAACGTCGGTGCGCGGTTTAACATGATCGGATGGTCTTTGATAACCTCATCCAGGATATCCCAAACCTCGATCTTAGCGCGTTCCACCATTCTCTTCGCACCCTTGATGGTGTGAACAAATCCTTTTTCTCTTAAACGTCGGATAATGAACGGTTCAAATAATTCCAAGGCCATCTTTTTAGGAAGGCCGCATTGATGCAATTTAAGGTCCGGGCCGACGACGATAACGGAACGGCCGGAGTAATCGACCCTCTTTCCTAAAAGGTTCATACGGAAACGCCCTTGCTTTCCCTTTAACATATCGGAGAGCGATTTTAATGGACGGTTTCCGGAACCTAAAACAGGCCGGCCGTGACGGCCATTATCCAAAAGCGCGTCCACAGCTTCCTGCAGCATACGCTTTTCATTACGGATAATGATTTCTGGGGCTTTAAGGTCAATTAATTTCTTTAAACGGTTATTTCTGTTGATAACACGTCGGTAAAGGTCATTGAGATCTGATGTGGCAAAACGTCCGCCTTCCAGAGGAACGAGCGGCCTTAAATCAGGGGGGATAACCGGCAGGACTTCCAAAACCATCCATTCCGGTTTATTGGGTGAAGCTTTGAAATCTTCAACGATCTTCAGTGTCTTGGCGATCTTCTTCGCGTTGGTGCCGTTGGGTGTGGCCTTCTCTAAATCTTTATGCAACTTTTTACAAAGAGTGTTTAGATCTGTTTCTCTCAAAAGCTCGCGTACGGCTTCCGCGCCGATCTTGGCTTTAAAAGCACCGCCGTGTTTTACCAAAGCTTCTTGATATTCATCCTCGCTCAAAAACTGATTCTTCTTAAGGGTTGTCTCGCCTGGATCAAGGACGATATATTCTTCATAGTAAATAAGTTTTTCAAGGTCTCTTAATCCGACCTGCATGAGGGCCGCTAAACGGCTGGGGACTGCTTTATAAAACCAAATGTGTGTGACGGCGCAGGCGAGTTCGATGTGTCCCATTCTTTCGCGCCGGACAGAAGAACGCGTGATCAAGACCCCGCAACGATCGCATTTAATGCCTTTAAACTTAATGCCCTTATACTTACCGCAGTTACATTCCCAATCGCGGACCGGCCCAAAAATCTTTTCGCAAAAGAGGCCGTCCTTTTCTGGCTTCAGGGTGCGATAGTTAAGCGTTTCAGCTTTTCGAACAGCACCATTGGACCAAACACGGATGACTTCCGGAGACGCGATCTTGATCGTAATACGATCTTGATTTTCTAAATTCTTTGGGGGAGTGGTCATATGAGTTATTTTTTATCCTTTTTATTATCTCTAAATTCTTTTAATTCTTTGGATTCTTTGTCCTTACCGTCTGTTTTGAGCTCGAGGTTGCCTTCGAATCTCTCCAGTTTGATATCCAAACAAAGCCCCTGCAACTCTTTGACCAAAACGTTGAACGATTCGGGAGTTCCAGGAGTTAATTTCTGTTCACCCTTAACGATCGCTTCGTAAATACGGCTTCGTCCGACCACGTCGTCGCTTTTCACGGTCAGCATTTCCTGCAACGTGTAAGCGGCACCGTATGCCTCCAAGGCCCAGACTTCCATTTCTCCGAATCGCTGGCCACCGAAGTGCGCCTTACCGCCTAACGGCTGCTGCGTGACCAGGGAATACGGCCCGATGGAACGGGCGTGGATCTTTTCGTCGACCAAGTGATTTAATTTCATCATATAAATGTAACCAACGGTTACTTTTTGATCAAATGACTCGCCGGTAAAGCCGTCATAGACGGCTGTTTTACCAGATTCCGGCAAGTTCGCTTCTTTTAAAAGTCCCCTGATTTCTTCTTCTTTGGCGCCGTTAAAAACCGGTGTCACCGCATGAAAACCTAAAGCCTTCGCGGCCCAGCCGAGATGTGTTTCCAAAAGCTGCCCGACGTTCATACGGGACGGGACGCCCAATGGATTTAAAACGATATCAACAGGAGTACCATCAGCCAAATACGGCATATCCTCTTCCGGCAAGATCCTGGAAACGATACCCTTGTTCCCGTGACGGCCGGCCATCTTGTCGCCTTCGGATAATTTTCTTTTTGTCGCCACAAAAACAACGACGCGTTTTAAAACACCGGCGGGCAATTCATCCCCACGTTTGACCCTTTCAATTTCCTGTGCTTCTTCTTGAACGAGTTCGGTAATCTTGTCATTATAAAATTCTAAAAGTTCGCGACCCTCGGAATCGGCAGGCAAATCATCCGGATCCAGATCCTCGAGTTTCTTTTTCGAAATGTCTAACATCTTGCAAACTTTATTTTCTTTTTCGTTCTCAATGAACGAGATTTCTTGCCGGTAATATTCCTTGATCTTCTTAATGGCCTCTAATTCCTTGCCCTTATCCAATTTGGATTTGCGGCCGCGTTCAATGCGCTGAAACACTTCCACGTTAACGACCACGCCTTCGATCCCCGGCGGGAGCGTTAAGGACGTATCGCGGATATCAGCGGCTTTCTCTCCGAAGATCGCGCGGAGCAACCGTTCTTCCGGTGTTAATTCTTTTTCACTTTTCGGCGTGACTTTACCGACTAAGATGTCACCGGCCTTCACTTCGGCGCCGATGCGGATAATACCGTCTTCGCCCAGATCTTTTAACGCTTCTTCCCCGACATTCGGGATATCGCGGGTGATCTCTTCATTTCCTAGACGTGTTTCACGCGCTTCGATCTCAAATCGTTCTACGTGAATGGAGGTAAAAAAATCTTCACGGACAATTCTTTGATTGATCAGGATCGCGTCTTCGAAGTTGTAGCCTCGCCACGGCATGAAGGCGACTAAAACATTCTGACCTAAGGCCAGGCGGCCATTCTTGGTTGCCATACCGTCGGCAATGATCTGGCCTTCTTCAACATGGTCGCCGATCTTAACCAGCGGCATTTGATGAACGCAGGTATTGGCGTTGGAACGCATAAAACTCTTTAAACTATAGGTAGTCTTACCGATAACGATCTCTTGGGCATCGACCTTGGTGACCTTGCCTGATTCCTTGGCGATAACAACAACGCCTGAATCGCGGGCCACTTTTTCTTCCATCCCTGTTCCGACGAGCGGAACTTGGGTCACCATCAAAGGAACAGCCTGACGCTGCATGTTCGACCCCATCAAGGCGCGGTTGGCGTCATCGTGCTCTAAGAACGGGATCAATGACGCGGCCACAGAAACCAATTGCTTCGGAGACACGTCCATGTATTCGATCTTATCGGCCTTGATCTTAGGAAAATCGGCCTTGTAACGGCAGATGATTTCTTTTTCCGAAAAATTACCGTCTTTATCGATCAAAGCATTGGCTTGAGCAATGTATTTCGTCTGATCAACATCAGCCGTTAAAAATTCTGTTTTACGCGAGACATGGCCTTCGCTGGCCCTGCGGTAAGGCGTCTCAATAAATCCTAGATCATTGACTCGAGCACAGGTCGTTAAGGAAGAAATAAGCCCGATATTCGGACCTTCCGGCGTTTCGATCGGACACACCCGGCCGTAATGGGTCGGATGAACGTCGCGGACTTCGAAACCCGCTCTCTCGCGTGATAAACCGCCGGGCCCTAAAGCGCTCAATCTTCGTTTATGGGTCATTTCCGCTAACGGATTGACCTGATCCATAAACTGTGACAATTGGCTGCGGGCAAAGAAATCTTGGATCTGGTTTGAGAATAATCTGGAATTAATCAAATGATGCGCGGTTAAATTATCGAAATTGCTCATGACAACCAAACGTTCTTTGATGGAACGCTCTAAACGGGCCAGCCCGATCCGGACCTGATTTTGGATCAATTCACCGACGGTTTTGATACGTCGATTTCCCAAATGGTCGATATCATCGGTTTCCCCGACACCGTCGCGCAAGGCGATCAAATATCGGATGACCTGGACAACGGTTTCGATATCCAAAACACGGTTATCCAGCGGGATATTGGTCCCTAATTTGCGGTTGATGATATGACGGCCGACCTTGCTTAAGTCATATCTCTTGGGATCAAAGAACAAACGGAAAAATAATGTTTCAGCAACCTCTACCGTGGCGGGTTCGGTTGGACGCATCTTTTTGTAAAAATCTAAAAGGGCTTCTTCTTTTGTCGTCGTATGGTCTTTTTCTAAGGTATTCTTTAACTTATCGTAATTGTCCCCTAACATTTTCTTCATATCTTCCATGTTAGAAAGCCCCATGATCCTTAAGATCTGTGTGGCCGGGAAATTGCGTCGACGGTCAACATAGGCGTATAAAATATCATTGAGATCATATTTGATCTCGAACCAGGCACCGCGCGATGGGATAAGGCGGCCATGGTAAATGCTTTTCCCGGTCGGATGAAGTTCTTCTTCAAAGGAAACCCCCGGCGGACGCTGGATCTGGGAAACAACAACTCTTTCATCGCCGTTGATAATAAATGTCCCTGTATCCGTCATCAGCGGAAAATCGCCGAAATAGACTTCCTGTTCCTTGATATCAACGGGCGTGATAAGGCGCAACTTCACCTTTAAAGGAGCAGAATAGGTCATGCCGCGTCGCTGACATTCCTGGCTAGAATACTTTTCCTTGCCCAAGTAATAGCTGATGTATTCTAACCGGATCTGTCCGTCATAACTTTCCAACGGAAATACTTCGCGGAAAACCTCTTCCAACCCCACGTCTTGTCTTTTTTCAGGGGAATTTTGAGTTTGTAAAAAATCTTGATACGCCTTTACCTGAATTGCCAGCAAATGAGGCAATTCAAAATTATCCTGAAACTTGCTAAAGTCCCGTAACTTGAAAGTTTCTTTTGCGGCCATATTTTTATTAGCTTCCGGTTAAAGAGTTTTTATTTAAGTTAATTTTAAAAAAATTACTTCAATTCGACTTTGGCGCCAGCCGCTTCAAGTTTTTTCTTGAGGTCTTCGGCTTCTTCTTTGGTCGCGTTCTCTTTAACTGTCTTTGGAGCAGCTTCAACAAGGTCTTTGGCTTCTTTTAAACCTAAATTGGTGAAGGCTCTGACTTCCTTAATAACGGATATCTTGTTGGGCCCGGCTTCTTTCAGAACAACGTTGAAGCTGGTTTTTTCTTCCTGGGCCGCAGAGGCACCGCCACCGGCACCCGGAGCAGCAGCCATCATCATACCCGCTGCCATCGGAGCAGCAGCTTTGATACCAAGTCTGTCTTCCAAACCTTTCACTAATTCAGCCAATTCTAAAGCGGTTAAGCCCTCGATCGTTTTGGCTACGTCCTCTAATTTACCGGACAATTTTATTTTTTCTGCTGTTGCGTTCTCTGACATTTTAGTTTCCTCCCTTTTTTTCGCTCAACTGTTTTAAAATGGATAACAGATCTTGTGATTTTGCGTTTAAGGCATACAGTAATTGTGTTACCGGCGCCTGGATAATGCTGAGCAACTGAGCCAACAAAACTTCGCGTGACGGCAGATCCGCCAATCTTTTAACATCTTCGTTCTCAAGGATACGCTCCTTAAGCAGCCCGCCCTTTACCTTAAAACCCTCTATTCCCTTGATGGTCTTCAAAAGAGCCTTAGAAACTTCAACACAGTCACTATTGGTCAAAATAAATGCTGTCTGGCCTTCGATCCTTTCCGTTAGCGCTGCCCCTGCCAAATCTTTAAGCGCGATGCGGGCAAAGGCGTTTTTGGTGACATAAACCTTGGCGCCTACCTTTTTGAGGTTCTTCCGAAGGTCGCTGATCTGATTGCTGGAAATTTTGCTGTAGGTCAGAAGAAAAACGCTGTCGCTGTTCTTAACGCCTTCCTTTATATAGGAAACCATCCGGGAACGATATGATTTGCCAACGCTTGCTGTTGCGGTTGTCATACGCTGATCCTTAAGCTGGGTCCCATTGTTGAAGAAACGAAAACACTTTTGATATATTCTGTTTTAACGGAGCCTGGTCTGGCCTGGACAACGCTGTCGATGATCTGCTTGGCATTATTGACGAGCTGATCTTTAGTGAAGGATTTTTTACCGATACCGACATGTATACCGCTTTGTTTATCTGTCTTGTACTCGATCTTTCCGGCGCGAACGTCTTTCACCGCTCGTTCGATATCCACGGTGACTGTTCCGGACTTAGGAGAAGGCATTAAACCGCGCGGCCCTAAAATCTTACCCAGCTTACTCAAATCACGCATCATTTCCGGTGTCGCAATGACACAATCGAAATCCATAAAACCTTTAGATATTTTTTCAATCAAATCTTGTCCGCCGGCATGTTCTACCCCTAAACTCTGAGCGGATTGGACTTGTTCACCCTTGGCAATAACGAGGATCCTTACCTTTTTTCCAGTCCCGTGCGGCAGCACCACTGTCCCGCGCACACCCTGATCGGTCGCTTTTGGGTCAACGTTAAGATGAAAATGCAATTCTATCGTTTCATCAAATTTTGTTTTCGGAAAACTTGTAACAGCAGCCATCGCTTCGTCAAGCGGGTAGGTCTTTGCGGGATCTACTAACTTTGAAGCTTCTTTCATGCGTTTACTTGATTTGACTTTGATCATAACAATATCCCTTTATCCCTTTACTTCTATTCCCATGCTGCGGGCTGTGCCCTCAATGACTTTAATGGCCTTATTCATATCAGCCGTGTTCAAGTCTTCCATTTTTGTTTTTGCGATCTCTTCGACTTGCTTTCGTGTAATAACGCCGATCTTTTCTTTTCCCGCTGTCCCTGAGGCCTTGGCTAAATTGGCCGCCTTTTTTATCAAAACTGAACTGGGCGGCGATTTAATGATAAAATCAAATGATTTGTCCTTGTAAACCGTGATGATGGCCGGCAAGATAAGCCCTTCTCGCCCCTTTGTTTTTTCGTTAAAGGATTTACAGAAGGCCATGATGTTGACGCCATGCTGGCCTAAGGCCGGACCGACCGGTGGCGCAGGATTGGCCTGGCCCGCCGGGACATAAAGTTTGATCTGCGCTGAGATTTCTTTTGCCATCTTATAATTTCTCCACTTGCCAATATTCTAATTCGACCAACGTTGAACGCCCGAAAATCGAAACACTGACCTTTAACTTTCCCCGTTCCGGGTGCGTCTCCATGACGGTACCGTTAAAATTTGCAAAAGGACCCTGGGCGATCCTTACAGGTTCGCCAATTTCAAATACGATCTTCGGACTTGGCTTTGTTTCTGTGTCTTGGGTACGCTGAACGATGGTAGTTACTTCTTCGTCTGAAATAGGGGCAGGCCTACGACCGGGACCTATAAAACCGGTAACACCGGGGGTCGTCTTAACCAGATACCAACTTTCCTTATTCATCTCCATCTTGATCAAGATGTACCCGGGGAAAAATTTTCGCGCGCTTATTCTTTTTTTGCCTCCTCGGATCTCAGATACCTGTTCTGTCGGCACGACAATTTCGGACACAAAGCTCTTTAAGTTCGTTGTGGCCATCTTGCTCTCTAAACCTGCCTTAGCCTTTTCCTCAGCGCCTGTCTGAGTATGTATAACATACCAATTCATTGCCATAGCCTATAAAATGATCAACCGTAAAATTTTTGAAAGAGCGAAATCTGCTACGCCGATGAAAACTGCTAAGAGCAGAGAACTCACAATGACCACCCATGTGGAATCAATGAGCTCGCTTCTCGATGTCCAAGAAACCTTTTTAAGTTCTACAGCAACTTCTGCGATGAATTTCTTTATTTTATCGATCATGTTTACTTTCACCAGGCCTGGTAGGATTTGAACCTACAACGCACGGTTTTGGAGACCGTCGCTCTACCAATTGGAGCTACAGGCCTAAAAGATTATTTTTTCTGTTCCTTATGCGCGGTGTGTTTACGGCAAGCGGGACAATACTTTTTTAGTTCGATGCGTTCTGGCTTCTTTTTTTTGTCTTTTGTACTGCTGTAGTTTATCCGTCGACAATCAGTACATTCGAATTGAATATTTTCTCGCATATATTACTTCTATCGTTCTTCAAAGCCCCCGACCGGTCTTGAACCGGTGACCTCGTCCTTACCAAGGACGTGCTCTACCGGCTGAGCTACAGGGGCAAAATCATTTCTTTGTCTTTATATAGTGTTTAGATAGTCTTTATATATAGAGCGTGAAGTATACCCAACAAACATATTTTTGTCAAGCATTTTATTAAATTTATTCTGAAATATAATTTATTCAGATTATTAGAGTTGCGACTCGGATGAACTGCATTCCCCAGGGCACTATTTCGCCTCTTTGAGCTTTAAAAATCGGCGTTTCCCGACCCTCAAAACACCGGATTTTAAAGGCCACTGCTCCTGCGCGATCCTCTCCCCTTCGAAACTGATCGCTCCCTGTTCGATCAACCGGCGGACCTCATTCTTTGACGCGGCTAATTTGGTCTTCACCAGGACATCCGTCAGGCTTTCCTTGGCCTGGGAAGCGAATTTATACTCTAAAATGTCTGCCGGGGTTTCCCGCTTGCTGAAGGTCTGCTCAAAATCTTCAGCTGCATTTTGGGCCTGCTTGGCATCATAAAATTGCGCTACGATCTCTCGGGCCAATTTTAACTTGGCTTCCTTAGGATGCATCGCCTTAACCTCATTTAAATCCGCATCCGTCAATAATTCATAATAGCGCAACATTAATTGATCATTCACCGACATGATCTTGCCAAAGATATCCTTTGCCGGTTCATTGATGCCGATATAATTGCCCAAGGACTTGCTCATCTTCTGAACACCGTCCGTTCCCTCGAGTAACGGTGTCATAATAACGACCTGGGGCCTTTGCTTGTAAAGCTCCTGAAGGTGACGCCCCATCAGCAAATTAAATTTCTGATCTGAACCGCCCAACTCAATATCCGCTTTTAGAAAGACCGAGTCATAACCCTGCAGTAAAGGGTAGAGAAATTCCAAAATGCTTATTTCTCTCGCCTCCTCATAACGCTTTTTAAAATCCGACCGGGCCAACATCTGCGCCACCGTCGAGCGGGCACTCAACCCGAGAATATCTTTCGAACTTAATTTATTGAGCCACTGACTGTTAAAAACGACTTTGGTTTTCTTAGGATCCAGGATCTTAAAAACTTGCTTGCGGTAGGTTTCGGCATTCTGGGCAACGGTTTTGGCATCCATCTTGGGGCGAATCAGGTCCCGTCCCGTTGGGTCGCCTATCTGAGCGGTAAAATCACCGATCAAAAAATAAACATCGTGGCCGAGTTCCTGAAATTGCCGTAATTTTCTTAAAAGAACAACGTGACCTAAATGAATATCGGGGGCTGTTGGATCAAACCCCGCTTTAACACGTAGGGGGCGTTTTCCCTTTTTGCTCTCGAGCAATTTTTCCTGAAGAGACTCTTTACTGATGATCTCTGCGGTTCCACGGCCTATCTTTTCAAGAATTTTCGCGAGCTCCATATAACAAAAAACCCCCTTCTGCTTAGAACCTTTAAGCAGAGATATTTAAATTTTTTGCTTTAAACTCAGATGGAAGATTTTTACTTTTAAGGAAGCCTGGTGCTGACGCCAATTTTCATTTGTTCGACGTCGATCTTGATCACTTTGACTTTCAATTTTTCGCCAGGCTTAAGGGCTGCGGCCTGCTCTTTGTCGATCTCTGAAGAGTAAACAAGCGCTTCGACCTCATTATCTAACTTGACAAAAACGCCAAAATTAGAGTTTAAGACGACTTCTGAGTCAACAACGCTGCCGACCGGAAATTTTTTGGCGATTTCCGGCCAGGGATTGGCTGTGACTTGCTTCAAGCCTAAAGTAATTTTTCTATTATCCGCATCAATGGCGAGGACCATGACTTCAACTTCCTGGCCCTTCTTTAAGATTTCCTGCGGATGATTGATCTTTCGTGTCCAGGACATGTCAGAGACATGGATCATCCCTTCCAAACCTGATTCCAACTCAACAAAAGCGCCGTAATCGGTAAAGCCTCGCACGGCACCTTTGACTTTATTCCCAACGGGAAGGGTCTTGTCCAACTCCAGCCAAGGATTGACCTCAAGCTGCTTCATACTAAGCGAGATCCTCTTGGAATCTTTATCCACATTGATGATCTGTACCTCTAATATATCGCCCACCGAAAACATCTCCTGTGGATTGACCAGCTTTTTCTGCCAGGTAATTTCTGAGGAGTGAAGCAGGCCTTCAACGCCTTTATCGATCTCAATGAAAACACCATAAGGCATAATATTAACGATCTTTCCTTTGACCTTGGTGCCGGTGGGATATTTGGCATAGATGGCTTCCCAAGGATTCGGGCTGATCTGTTTAAGCCCTAAAGAGACCTTTGCGTTTTCTTTATCAAAATCTAAGATCACAACTTCAATGGATTGTCCTAAGGAAACAACTTCGGAGGGGTGATTGATCCGAGCCCAGCTCATATCCGTGATATGCAGAAGGCCGTCCACTCCGCCCAAGTCGATAAAAACGCCGAAGTCTGTAACCGCCTTGACAACACCCTGTCGTCTTTGGCCTTTTTCCAGCTGGCCCCATAATTTTTCGCGCACTGTTTCTTTTTCTTTTTGGACAACATCACGGCGGGAAAGGATCATATTGCGGCGCTGTTTATTCAATTTAGCAATTTGGAAATTATAATCTTTGGACGTAATATCGTGAGGGGAAACACCTCGAAAAGCGGATAACGACATGGGCAAGAAGGCCTCAACACCGTTGACGTCGACCATAAAACCGCCCTTGACTTGCTTGACCACGCGGCCGCTGACCACATCACCTTCATTGACATCTTCGCCGAACTTTTGCCAACCTTGCAATTTTTCAGCTTTGCCTTTGGACAACACCACACGGCCGTCATCATCTTCCAGCTTCTCTATTAATACCTCGATCTCCTGACCGATCTTCATTCCTTCAGGAAAACGAAATTCTTCGATAGGAACAAACCCTTCTGATTTAAAACCGATATCAATAACAACCTCCTTTTCACCGACGGCAACCACAAAACCTTTCACAATGTTGCCTTCAGCTAACTCCTTGAAGGTGTTATTATACATCTGGTCCATGACGCTTTGTTTAGTTTCTGGCATTCTTTTTAGCCTCTCTTCTTTCATAGGATTGGATTTTAGAAAATGTAGATTTTTTCTAAATCCGGAAGTAAATGATTATCCCAAAATAAATATTTTTGTCAAGATTTTTTTATGAGAGCAAATTATTTTAAAATCAATGAG
>Ga0154339_1009_pt1 | contig 14511 bp, 14 predicted proteins | sample RifGroA2_FD_115867 | JGI IMG/M metagenome (GOLD analysis project Ga0154339, IMG submission 115867) | Omnitrophica WOR_2 bacterium GWA2_47_8
GGCCAGCCCGCCGATCAGCGCCAGCGCAATGATCCCTAAGCCGCTGACGACGATAGCATTGACTTGAAAATGAGATATCCCTTCAAAGAGAGCCCGAAAAACAAGCCATTCACTGACAAAACCGTTAAAAAGAGGCAGCCCGCAGATGGATAAACAACCGATTAAGAATAGATGCCCTGTCCAGGGCAGATATTTCAAAAGTCCTCCCAAATGGTCGATCTCGCCCGTATGCGTCGCGCGGATGACCGACCCCGCGCTTAAGAACAAAAGCCCTTTAAAGATGGCGTGATTAAAAACATGCAGAAGCGCGCCGGCATATCCGATCAAAGTGACAAATTCATTCTGATATATTTGGCCCCACAGGCCGACTCCCATGCCCAAGGTGATGATCCCGATGTTTTCGATGGAATGGTAAGCGAGTAATTTTTTTATTTCATGCTGGCCTAAAGCATATAAAACGCCTCCCACCCCCGATATCATCCCGATGAACAGGAGCGCCGCCGCGCACCATTCGGGAAAATTTTTAACGATCAAGATGAGCCGCAGCAATCCATAGATCCCTGCCTTGATCATGACCCCGGATAAAACCGCTGAGATATGGCTCGGGGCCGCGGGATGGGCATGCGGCAGCCAAATGTGGAGAGGAATGAACCCGGCCTTAACACCAAAACCGATGATGCCGAAAACAAAAAGCATCGCCGCTAAGGGGAGGGGGAATGAGGTGAGCGCCATTTGATCGAAATTCATGGACCCCGCATGCTGGTCCATCAAAAGGAACATGATCCATAAACAGAAGGTCCCGGTATGCGTTGCTATCAAATAAAGGTATCCGGCCTTCCGGACGGCTTTTCTTTCATCATAAAATGTGATGAGAAAATACGAGGTTATGGTCATCATCTCCCATGCTATCAAGAACAAGATGGCATTTTGGGCGGTGACGACCAGCATCAGAGAAATAAGCGCGAGATGATAGAGGGCAAAATGAACACAGGGGTTCTTTTCCTGATGATCTTTTAAATAACCGTAGCCGTATACACCGGCTAAGAAAAATAAAATGATGATCGTCAATAAAAAGAAAGCGCTTAAGAGGTCCATCCCAATATGGAATTCCCCGATCGGCATCCGCAAGTTTAACCGGCAATCAACGGGTATCCGGCTCACCAGGACATCGACGGCCGAGAGGAATGCCAAAGCGCATCCTGCTGTCAGCGAGATCAGGAAAATACCCGCGCTGATCTTTCGGTCTCGCGCTGTTAATAATATCAACAGGATAGAAACAGACAATATGCCCAGACTATTGAGAAGAAGATTCATAACCTATTGGATTTTTCCTTTATTCCCTTGTACGGCCGGTGATAAGTTTGACTCAAGGATCCTGATCTCAGCCAGTATCTCCTCAGGAGGCGCTTTACGGCGCAAGCATTCCTGCAATTTGGCATTTTGCAAACAAAACGCTAATCGGCTTAAGATAGCCAAATGTTTTTTGACAGAGGGGCTTAGAAGGGTAAAGAGGACAAAGACCGGCAAGCCGTCAATGGCCTTGAAATCAACGGGATTCTTTAAAAAGCATACGGTGATGGATGGATCATTAATATGCAGGACGACCGGATTACGGGCGTGGGGAATAGCGACACCGTTGCCGATAGCCGTTGACATGATCTTTTCTCTGGCGATCAACATCTGCCAGAGAGATTCTCTGCTTTGTTTCGGAGGGAGAGGCAAGACATCCACCACGGCCCGCAGGACATCCTCTTTTTTGTCGCCGGGAATATCATAATGGATCTGGCCGTTCTTTATGGCGTGATATAAGATACCCGTGTCCTGGCTCACTCTGTCGCCTAAAGCCAGGACTTCGGGGGTCAGTTTGATCTTTTTCTTTAAAGCCCAATCCAGCAATTCGATATAATTAAAGCGGTATTGCCCATTGGCCTTAATGCAGGGCATGTCCTTTTTTTCGATCCATCTGTTTACTGTTTCCTCTGAAACAGCGAAATTTTTAATGATGTCATTGGTCGACAGTTCCATCTTTACTTGCTTTCTTTGAGGATCTGGCCAGCCCGGTTAAGCGCTTGGTCGATGTTCGGTTGAATATTTTTCTCTCCGATATATTTTAATAATCCTGCCCGCTTGATCTTTTCAAGAGGCCGTGGTTGAAGGCCGGAGAGGATGATCTGTGTCCCGTCGTGTTTAGAAAGGTTAAAAACATTTTCTAAAGCGCTCAGCGCAGTGGCATCGATGGTAGGGACATGCCGCATACGAAGGATGAGGACCTTGGGTTTTTTTTCAAGGCCGCGGATCGTATCTTTAAATTTGTCGGTCGCCCCGAAGAAAAACGGCCCGTTGATCTCGAATACTTCAATGCCTTCCGGGATATCCTTCTGTGAAATGCGGTTCTCATCAACAACATCTTCCTCATCCGCCTCTTCGATCAAAGAGTCCGTGACATATCCCACCTGAGTCGCGTCGGCCATTCTCCGCATGAACAAAAGCGCCGCTAAAACGATCCCGAACTTGATGGCTACCGTAAGGTCAACGAATACGGTCAAGAAAAATGTCGTCAACAAAACAACAATGTCCCGCGCCGGGCTCCGGAATATTTTAACGAATAAATGCCACTCGCTCATGTTATACGCAACAATGATCAATATGCCGGCGAGGGCCGCCATGGGGATGAGCGAGGCCCAGGGGCCAAAGAAAACCAATATGAGTAACAATGTAATCGCGTGGATGATGCCCGCGAACGGTGTCCGTCCGCCGTTCTTGATATTGGTCGCGGTCCGGGCGATGGCCCCGGTGGCGGGGATCCCTCCCATGATAGGGGAAGCGATATTTGCCACACCCTGCGCGATCAGTTCCATGTTCGAACGGTGCCGGTTGCCGGTCATACCGTCGGCGACAACCGCGGAGAGCAGGGACTCGATCCCTGCGAGTATGGCGATCGTTAATGCGGGGGAACTTAGTTTTGTTATCAGTTCTACGCTAATATGCGGTAAATGGGGCATGGGCAAAGTATTGGGGACTCCGCCAAACCGGCTGCCGATCGTTTCAACCGGGAGATGAAATATCTGGACCGCTAATGTCGTAAGAATGATCGCGATAAATGACCCCGGGACCCTTCGCGTAACCTTTGGCCAATAGATAATAATAAATAAGGTCAAAAGACCTACAAGGAGGGTGGGAACATTAAGCGTATTAATATGCTTGGCATAATATTTGAACTTTTCAACAAATTCCGCCGGGACAGTCCCTCCGGTCAATCCCAGGAAGTCCCTGATCTGTGCCGCAAAAATGATCAAAGCGATCCCCGCGGTAAAGCCTACGGTTACAGGATAAGGAATATATTTTATGATATCACCAAAGCGGGCTATTCCCATTAAAATAAGCAAAATCCCAGCCATTAATGTGGCGGTTGCCAAGCCGTCATAGCCGTACTTCTGAATGATGCCGTAAACGATGACAATGAATGCCCCCGTCGGCCCTCCGATCTGGACCCGGCTTCCGCTTAAACATGAAATCAAGAATCCGGCGACAACAGCGGTATACAAGCCCTGTTCCGGTTTGACCCCGGAGGCAATGGCGAAGGCGATGGCTAGCGGTAAGGCCACGATCCCTACGATGATCCCGGCGATCAGGTCGGGAATAAATTTTTTTATGGAATAACCTTCCTTTAAAACAGTTATCAATTTCGGCTTAAGTTTATTACGCCCCATGCATGCCCTTTCTTTTTGGGAATAACGTGCAAAGATTTTTTGAGGGAATTGTAAGGAATACTAAAAATTATATCAGAGGGCAGGTGTTTTTCTAGTACCTTTGAATAAAAAAGTTATAGGCCGGCCAGAGCTGTTAACTCTTCGGGTTTGTGGATCAGGAAATCCGGGTTGTATTGCTGAAGGTTTTGTGCGGAATTGTAGCCCCACGTGACCGCGGCGATCTTGATCCCCAGCTTTTGGGCCGCAAGAATGTCCCGCACTTCATCGCCGACATAAACAATTTGCTCTTTTCTGAATCTATTCTTAAAAATGAGCTTCTGCAATGAGATGTTTTTACTCCAAACCTTCGAGGTCGTATGGACAAAATCAAACATGTCCATCCGATGATTGTTTAAGAACCCGATGATCAGTTCGCGGGAATTTGACGAAAGGATGCCAAGTTGAGTGCCGGAGTTTTTAAGTTGGGTCAAGCATTCTTTTATTCCGGATATGGGTTCAATGACCGAGACCCTTTTTTCAAATTTTTTTTTGCCTTTGGCAATAATGGCCGGGAGCTTCAGTATGGGGATTCTAAAATAACGGATAAGTTCCAGGGAGCTTTTATTTTTGAGCTTTGCGACCTCCTCGGGCAGGATAGGTTTATAATGAAATTCTTCCGCCAGTTGGTTGAAGATCTCGACAGAATGGCGGTAGGTATCGGCGATCGTGCCGTCAAAATCGAATATGAAAATACGGGGCTTCATACAGTCGGGATATAAATAGTGGAAAAATTGCTTTAAACTTTTTTGTAGTTATCATAACATAAAATACATAAAAGACTATGAGGAAAGGGAGAGAAACTTATGACAACGATCATTTTCTTAACGATCTCCAATGTCTTTATGACGATCGCCTGGTATGGGCATCTGAAATATGAGGATTCGCCGCTGTGGAAGGCCATTGTCATCAGTTGGCTGATCGCCTCGGTGGAATATTGTTTTCAAGTGCCGGCGAACCGGATCGGACATTATCAATTCACCGCCGCCCAGCTTAAAACGATCCAGGAGGTCATTACATTGATTGTGTTTTGTGGATTTTCGGTGTGGTATTTAAAAGAGCCGATGAAATGGAACTATGCTGTCGGATTTTTATTTATTATCCTAGCGGTATTTTTTATTTTCAAAGAATGGTAAGGCACGGTCAACTAAGGAACCTATTATGACGAAGAAAGTTTTGATCATTGATGATGATGCAAATAGCTTAAAGATCGTTACTCCGCGTTTAAAAGAGGCCGGATATGCAGTTGTGACTGCTTCTGACGGAGAAGCAGGATTAAAAAAGGTTCAGGCGGAAAAGCCGGACCTCATCATCCTTGATATCGCGATGCCGGAGATGGATGGGTTCACTTTTGTTCAAGAATTAAAGAAGGTGGGAGCGTTTGATAAAACTCCCATCATCGTTTTGACAGCTAAGGACGAGATGCAGGATATCTTTGAGATAGAAGGGGTTAAGGATTATATTGCTAAACCTTTTAACACAAATGATCTCTTAGGAAGAATAAAGAAACTTTTGAAAGAATCTTAGTCGTTTTCTCCATACCCTACTTGACAAAATTTTTAAAATTTGTATAATAGCCAACCTAGAGGAGAGAAGGGAAAAAGTCCCTTCTTATTTTTTGGTTTAGATTTAGCACTCTTTTAATGTGAGTGCCAGTGCGTATAAACAATCATAGAATTTTCTAAGACAGGAGGACTTGTATGAAATTACAACCATTAGCGGACCGAGTGGTCATCAAACCTTTGAAGGCAGAGGCAAAAACAAAGGGTGGCATCGTTTTGCCGGATACGGCAAAAGAAAAACCGCAGGAAGGCCAAGTGATAGCGGTGGGAAAAGGAAAGGTTTTAAACAGCGGGACGACACAGTCTCCCGAGGTCAAGATCGGCGACAAAGTCCTCTACGGGAAATACAGCGGGACGGAATTTAAGATCGATGATGCGGATGAAGTTTTGATCATGAAGGAAGAAGAAATCTTAGCTGTTGTAAAATAAATGTTTGATACTTGAAAGGAATCGGTTATGGCAAAGCAATTGATTTTTAATGAAGAAGCAAGGCGTGCTGTTCTGGCAGGCGTGGAAAAGTTGGCCAGAGCGGTGAAGATCACCTTGGGGCCTAAAGGCCGCAATGTTATTTTAGATAAAAAATTCGGTTCTCCAACGATCACCAAAGACGGCGTGACCGTAGCCAAAGAGATCGACCTGGAAGACCCTTATGAAAACATGGGCGCGCAGATGGTCAAAGAGGTCGCGGAAAAGACATCCGATAATGCCGGAGACGGGACCACGACCGCCACGATCTTGGCTGAGGCGATATATAAGGAAGGTTTAAAAAATGTCACGGCCGGGGCTAATCCCATGGCCTTAAAACGCGGGATCGACCGCGCGGTCGAAGAGGTCATCAATGAACTTAAGAAACTTTCCAAAAAGATCGATAACCGCAACACCAAAGAGGTGGAACAGGTCGCCACGATCTCAGCCAACGGGGATGTTTCCGTCGGTAAGATCATTGCCGAAGCCATTGAAAAGGTCGGCAAAGACGGTGTTATCACGGTTGAAGAGGGAAAGTCTTTAGCCACTGAATTGAAGATCGTTGAGGGGATGCAGTTCGATCAGGGATATCTGTCCCCGTATTTTGTCACGGATACGGCAAAAATGGTCTGCGAGCTGGAGGACCCGTTCATTCTCCTTTATGACAAGAAGATCTCTAACATCAAAGAGATCCTGCCGCTTTTGGAAAAAGTCGCTCAAAGCGGAAAACCGCTCATCATTATTTGTGAAGATGTTGAAGGCGAAGCCTTGGCGACCTTGGTCGTGAATAAGATCCGCGGGACATTTTCCTGCGCCGCTGTCAAAGCCCCGGGTTACGGCGACCGCCGCAAAGCCATGCTGGAAGATATTTCTGTTCTAACCGGCGGAAAGGCTATTACCGAAGAATTAGGTCTAAAATTGGAAACCGTAGCCTTGGCGGATCTCGGCCGCGCTAAAAAAGTTAAGATCGATAAGGATAACACCACCATTGTGGAAGGTGCCGGAAAAACTAAAGACATCGAAGCCCGCATCAAACAGATCAAGAATCAAATGGAAAGTACCGAGTCCAGCTACGATAAAGAAAAATTGCAGGAACGGTTGGCCAAATTAGCCGGCGGTGTGGCTATTGTTAATGTCGGGGCGGCCACGGAAACCGAGATGAAAGAAAAGAAGGCCCGTGTTGAAGATGCCCTGCATGCCACCCGCGCCGCGGTTGAGGAAGGTATTGTCCCGGGCGGCGGGGTCGCTCTCCTGAGGACATTAGGGGTTTTAGATAAATTGAATTTAAAAGGTGACGAACAAACCGGTGTCGCGATCATTAAACGTGCCATTGAAGAGCCTCTTCGCCAATTGGCCTTCAATGCCGGGCTGGAAGGTTCCGTCATCGTTGAGCGATTGAAGAAAGAAAAAACCAACATAGGTTTTGATATCAATAAAAATGATTATGTGGACATGCTTGAATCCGGGGTCATTGATCCGGCTAAAGTAACGCGCATGGCTTTGCAGAACGCGGCCAGTATTTCGGGTCTGCTTTTGACGACCGAAGCATTGATCGCTGACAAACCCGAAAAGGAAAAACACGCGGGCCACGCCCATCCGCCGATGCCGGAGTATTGATAAAGATCGAAGTCAGAGGCCAGATGTAAGAAGTCGGGAAGATTAAATTTTATATTTTTCTCAGGCTTCTGATATCTGGCCTCTGGCTTCTTTAAGAATAAGTTATGAAAGGACTATCCTATGGGCGAAAGCGGCATTACAGCCATTAATGAAAAGGTAAAGAAAGAAAGCGCCGTTGTCGAAGCGATCTTCATGGAGATGGAAAAGGTCATTGTCGGCCAGCGTGTTCTTTTGGAACGTTTGTTGGTCGGTTTACTGGCCAACGGCCATATCCTGATCGAAGGCGTTCCCGGCCTGGCTAAGACCATGGCGGTTAAGACCTTAGCTTCTATTATCCAATCGAAATTTCAAAGGATCCAATTCACGCCTGACATGCTCCCGGCGGACCTCATCGGGACGCTTATCTACGATCAAAAAACCGGAAGTTTTAAAATAAAAAAAGGCCCGATCTTTGCCAATCTGATCTTAGCGGATGAGATCAACCGCGCGCCGGCCAAGGTGCAGAGCGCGCTTTTGGAGTCGATGCAGGAGCGGCAAGTCACCATCGGCGAGGAAACTTTAATTTTGGACGATCCGTTCTTGGTTTTGGCCACCCAAAACCCGATCGAACAGGAAGGGACGTATCCCTTGCCGGAAGCGCAGGTGGACCGATTTATGCTGAAGGTCAAGGTGAGCTACCCGAACAAAGAAGAAGAACTTAAGATCTTAAAACGAATGTCGTTCACGGATAAAGAATTTGATATCAGGAAAGTCATCGACCCCAAAGATATCCTTCGCGCCCGCCGGGTGGTGGATGAAGTTTATATGGATGAAAAGATCGAACGTTATATCGTCGATATCGTGGACGCGACGCGTAACCCGCAAAATTATAAATTGGCTGACCTCAAAGGTCTGATCCTCTACGGGGCTTCTCCGCGTGCCACGATTAATTTAACTTTAGCTTCCAAAGCCTACGCCTTTATCCAGGGCCGAGGTTATGTCACCCCGCAGGACGTTAAAACTATCGGCATGGATGTTTTACGGCATCGCGTCATTGTCAGTTACGAAGCTGAAGCCGAAGAAAAATCCTCCGAAGACATCATTCAAAGAATTTTTAGCGAAGTGGAAGTACCATAATTAGCGAAAGAAGTCGGAAGCCAGAGGTCAGAAAAAAATAGACAGCTACTAAAAGTTTTTACCGTTTGTTTCTGGCTTCTGACTTCTGGCTTCTCGCTTCAAGATTTATATGATCCCCAAAGAAATCCTTAAAAAGATCCGCCGTATCGAGATCACCACCTCTCATTTGGTGACGGATGTCTTTGCCGGGCAGTATCATAGTGTTTTCAAAGGCCAGGGCATTGAATTCGATGAGGTCCGGGAATACAATCCTGGTGATGATATCCGCTCCATTGATTGGAACGTCACGGCCCGCACCGGCACCGTCCATGTCAAAAAATACGTCGAAGAGAGAGAATTGACCGTCATGGTCCTGGTTGACGCGTCGGGGTCCTCATATTTCGGCACGGTCAATCAGTTGAAAAGCAGTTTGGCCGCCGAGATCGCCGCGGTATTGGCGTTTTCCGCCATCCGCAATAACGATAAGGTGGGCTTGATCATTTTTAGTGACGGGATCGAGAGATTTATTCCCCCGCGCAAAGGTTCCCGTCATGTGCTAAGGGTCATCCGGGAGATCCTTTACTTCAAACCCAAAGGCAAAGGGACCAACATTCCGGCGGCGCTGGATTATCTTAATAAAGTCACCCGGCATAAGACGGTGTCTTTTCTCATTTCAGATTTTCTGCAGGATGAAGCGGGGCGGAGAAGAGATAAGAATTCAAAAAATCCTTTAAAACAAACGCTGGTGCTCGCCAATAAACGGCATGACCTGATCGCAATCACTCTGAATGACCCGAAAGAAATGGCCTTGGAGAATTCCGGGTTGATCATTTTAGAAGACGCTGAAACTGGAAAACGGGTTTATATCGACTCATCGGACCCGCGCATCCGTCAAGAATTCGCCGAGATCGCAAAAAAACGCATCCAGGAACGGGAGGCGCTTTTAAATTCGGTGAGGGTCGACCGGATCGATGTCGCCACGGATAAGCCTTATTCCCAGGCCTTGGTCAAGTTTTTTAAGCAAAGACAAAAACGATTTCGCTAATTCCGCTAACGGTACACTATGAACCCTGACGCGCTCAAAGATATCAAACCGCCGGTTGATTTCCCGCCGGATTATACGCTTTTGTATGTCATTTTATTCCTGGTCTTCGCCGCCGCGGCGTTTTTTCTTCTTAAATACTTTCTGCAACAAAAGAAAGAACCTCCTACCGTGCCCGTCAAATTTTCCGCCTTTGAGATCGCCAGTAAACGCTTAAGCCTTTTAGTCCAGAAAAATTACCCCGCCCAGGGAAAGATCAAAGAATATTTCAGCGAGCTTGCGGACATCATCCGCCGTTATATTGAAGAGCGTTTTTATTTGAAGGCGCCGGAGATGACCACCCAGGAATTCTTGGAAAAGATCAGCCACGGTCAAGAGCTTAAATCTGAACATAAACAGCTTTTGAAGGAATTCTTAAACGTTTGTGATCAGGTAAAATTCGCGAAATACAGTCCAGCCGCAAAAGAAATAGAAGAGGCCTTTCAGTTGGCGAAGCGATTCTTGGAGGAAACAAGAGATGGAATTTAAAGATCCCTGGATATTATTATTGATCCCTGTCTGTTTGGGGGTCGTTTATTATTTCTATCGAGCCAATACACAGCCCACCCTGCGTTTCTCCTCCGTGGATTCGTTTTCCAAGATCGGGAACAGTTGGAAGGTTCTCGTAAGCGAGCGGATGATCTTTTTACGGTTGATCGTCCTGGCGCTATTTTTAATATCGTTGGCCGGGCCGCGTAAAGTGTTAGAGAAAACCGAAACATCAGCGGAAGGGATCGATATTGTTCTGGCGGTCGATGCCTCAGGCAGTATGGCGGCAGAGGATTTTAGGATCAATAACCGCCGGGTCAATCGCCTGGAGGTCGTAAAAAATGTGGTTGAGGAATTTATCGATCAGCGCAAGGCGGACCGTATCGGGCTGGTGGTTTTTGCCGCGCATGCGTTTACGGTCTGTCCCGTGACCACGGACCATGAATGGCTTAAAAGCAACTTAGAGAGGGTGGAACTGGGCAGCCTCGGTCAAGACGGGACCGCCATTGGTTCCTCGATCAGCTCCGCCGTCGGCCGACTTAAAACAAGCAAGGCCAAATCTAAGGTGGTCATTCTTTTGACCGATGGCGTTAATAACGCGGGGACCATCGATCCGTTGACCGCCGCGAAAGCCGCAAAGACATTCGGTATCAAAATTTATACGATCGGGGCCGGGTCTAAGGATCTGGTACCGTTTCCGGCCCAGGATCTTTGGGGCCGCACGGTTTATCAGAACGTCCAGATCGATATGGATGAGGCCTTGCTCAAAAGGATAGCCCAGGAAACAGGCGCCGAATATTTTCGGGCCACGGACACAGAATCTTTAAAGGAAATTTATCAGCAGATCGACCGCCTGGAAAAAACAAAGATCGAGCAGTTCGGTTATAAGGAATATAAAGAATTATTCCCGTATTTTTTTGTTGCAGCCCTTTTGCTTTTGTTGGCAGAGCTTGTCTTAACACATACGGTATTGATGAGGATCCCTTAATGCGTTTTGCGGAATGGCCCATGGTGTATTGGCTTGGGGTGAGCTTGGCGGCTGTTTTCTTTCTTTTATGGGCAAAGAGACGGCGGGAAAGTTTAAGAAATAAATTTGCCCAGGAAAATCTTTTCAACCAGCTGATAAGCGGGGCCGATGATAAAACCGAGGTCACGCGGATCATTTTGATCGCTTTGGTCGGGATATTTTCTATTATCAGCCTTATGCGGCCGCAATGGGGTTTTACCTGGAGAGAGGTCAAACGGATGGGGCTGGATATCTTGGTGGCGGTCGATGTTTCGAAAAGCATGCTCACCCAGGATGTTAAACCAAACCGCTTGGAGCGTTCAAAATTGGCGGTTAAGGATCTGGTTAAGCGTCTGGAAGGCGATCGTATCGGATTGGTTGCCTTTGCAGGGGATGCCTTTTTGGTTTGTCCGTTGACCATCGATTATCCGGGTTTTCTCATGACATTGGATAGTTTATCGCCGGACATTGTATCTCAGGGCGGGACATCGATCTCCGCTGCCATCAGCGAGGCGAGCCGGAGTTTTAAAAGTACCCCCGGCCGTTACAAGGCGCTGGTGATCTTGACCGATGGGGAAGATCTGGAAGGCGATGTTGCACAATGGGCTAAGAAGGCGAAAGAGGAAGGATTGAAAATATTTACCGTCGGTATCGGCACCAAGGAAGGGGAGCTTATACAGTTGACGAACGAAACAGGAGAAAAAGAATTTTTAAAGGACAGACAGGGTAATTTTGTTAAATCCCGGCTGAATGAGAATGTCCTGCAGGAGACCGCGGCCACGACCGGCGGGGTCTATGTACGTTCCGGCGGGGCGCGGTTCGGGTTGGATGTGATCTACGATGAACATTTAAGCAAAATGGAAAAACGGGAGATCAAAGCGCAAATGGAAAAGCGTTACTTTGAGCGTTTTCAGATCCCTTTATTTTTGGCCTTCGTGTTCTTGCTTTGGGAAACACTGCTAACCGTGAGAAGGATCAGGTGAAAAGAATATTCCTAACAATTTTGATCTTAGGCGCGTTTGTTTTCCCAGCGCAGGCCTCTAAGGTCAGGGATGTGCGGGAAGGGAATAAATTATATGCTCAAGGCAAATATAACGAAGCCATGGAGAAATATACCGATGCGTTAAAAAAGGACGCAAACTCGGATATCGTTAATTTTAATTTAGGCGCTTCTCTCTATAAGAAGGAAGATTATGCGGGGGCGTTGACCCATTATCAAAGGGCCCTTTTAGGCCACGACCAGAAGATCAAGGAGAACGTCCATTATAATTTGGGCAATACGCTGTACCGCTCCGGCATCAAAAAAGAAAATTCAGATTTAAAATCAGCCATCGCTTCTCTGGAAAAGGCCTTGGAGGAATATAAGGAAGATCTAAGCGTTACCCCGGAGGACCCGGACACGAAGCAAAATCAGGCCTTTGTGGGAAAAGAATTGGAGCGTTTAAAGAAAAAGCTTCAGGAACAGCAGAAAAATCAACAATCCAAAGAGCCACAGCAGCAACAGGACCAGCAAAAGGATCAACAGTCCGGTGACCAAAAGCAGAATGAACAGCCAAAGGACAAGGAAGAAAAGAAGGGTGGTCAGTTGGGACAGTTTAATGAGGAGAAAGAAAAACAAGAGCCGTCGACCGCACAAGAACAGAATCAGGAAGATTTAGAGAAGAACAAACAGGGATCGCAACAGCAGAATCAGCAAAATCAGCAGGATCAGCCGCCGCGGCATGGTTCTTCTTATAAGGCCGATGCCAAAGAATTGTCTGAAGAAGAGGCAAAAAAGCTTTTAGAGAATTATTCGCAGAATGAAGAACCCAGGGGGTTATTGATCCTGACCCCGCAAAAGCCCAAAACAACAGAGGTTGAAAAAGATTGGTAAAATGATTAAGATATTCCCTATGCCAAAATTGAGAAATTTATTTTTTATTGGGCTCAGTCTTGCCCTCAGCGCGGGATTTTTATGTCATGCGGTGCTTGCAGCGGATATTACCTTTGAAGCCAGCGTCAACAAAAGCCGAGTTCCCCTAGGCTCAACGGTCCAGTTGACGTTAGCGGTTAGGGGTACGGAAACTACGCCGGACATTGAAACGCCTGACATCGCCAATGTTCAAGTCCGTTATTTAGGCCCTTCCACGCAGATCACGATCATTAATGGCCAGTATTCACGGACCAATTCTTACATTTATAGTTTATATCCTTCGCAGGTGGGAAAATTCACTGTCCCTACGGTCCACGTAACGATCGATGGTAAGGATTATGCGTCCAATCCGGTTGAAGTTGAAGTGGTGGAACAGTCGCAGGCCCAATCAGGTGGGCAGAATGGGACGGCCACCAAGATCGAGGATAAGATATTTTTAACTTTGGAAACACCTAAAAAAGAGGTTTATTTGTATGAAAAGGTCCCGGTCACCATCAAGCTTTATGTGCAGGATCTAGCGGTGCGGGATATTGATCTTCCGCAGATCGACAGCCCGGGTTTTTCTGCGGATCCATTTAAACGGCCGACCCAATATCAGGAGGTTTTCGGAGGATTGCGTTATCACGTGATCGAGTTTAATGTCGATCTGTATCCCACGCGCAGCGGTGAAAGCGTCTTAGGCCCGGCAGAGCTTTTCTGCAATATCATCCAGCGGATCCCCAGTAATAGAAGAACGCTCTTCGGCAATTTTGACCAATTTTTCTCTGATGACTTTTTTGATGAAGACGGCCAGGGCGGATTCTTCGACCAGATCCAAAAAGAACCGTTAACCTTAAAATCTTCGGACATCCCGATCAATGTATTGCCTTTGCCTGATGAAGGAAAGCCGGAGGGTTTTTCAAAAGCGGTCGGATTATTTGATTTTGATGTCACGGTAAGCCCGCAAGAAGTGAAGGTGGGGGATCCTGTTACGGCGCGGATGCGGGTGTGGGGAGCGGGGGATCTTAAAAGCATTGAACTTCCGGCCTTTAAAGAAAATGAGCAGTTTAAGGTTTATGACCCGCAGATCAAGGAAGAAAACGGCGAAAAGGTCCTCGAGCAGGTGATCATCCTCCGCTCTGAGAACATCAAAGAGATCCCCGCGATTCCCTTTAATTATTTTAATCCGCAAACCAAACACTATGAGACCATTGTCAAAGGGCCGTTCCCGCTCAAGGTCTCTGCCCCCAGTAGTCAGGACGAATTTAGGGTCATGGATATGACGGATAAGAAAAAAGAACCTGATCTGCCCCAAGAAAAAAGAAAAGAAGATTTGGGTCGTGATATCATCTATATTAAAGAGTCGCCGGGACAGGTTATTCAATGGGCCAAATCCTCTCAATCTTACGAAAATCTTTTTTATATTTTCTGTTTTCTTGGTATCACCATTATTTTTGTCATCCTCAATATGTTTTATTTAAGGAGGAATCGGTTGAGGACCGATGTCGCTTATGCCCGGCGACTGCGGGCCCCGGCTAAGGCTAGGGCGGGTTTGGCTG
>Ga0154339_1015_pt5 | contig 14486 bp, 13 predicted proteins | sample RifGroA2_FD_115867 | JGI IMG/M metagenome (GOLD analysis project Ga0154339, IMG submission 115867) | Omnitrophica WOR_2 bacterium GWA2_47_8
GGTTGAACCCAACGATCCGCTTTTCATCAGTACGGCAAAGAAAAGTAAAGTGAAAGAAAGAATGAAAGAAGTGTTGGCAGGCCCATTGATGGGAAGCGGGATCAAGATAGGCGGTGTCGCTATCGGCGGCCCCAGCGGCCGTGGGGATGAAGAGGCCCAAGCCGAAGATCAATGGGGATTAAGGGAGGTCGGCTTCCTGCCGAAATCCGACCCCAATTCAGCCTGGAATATCATAGACGGCCAGGGCGGGCCTAATACGCTGGTCGCGGTCATTGATTCCGGTTTTGATATGACCCATCCCGACGGGCCGCAGTACATCTGGACCAACGAGGCGGAGATCCCCGGCAACAAAAGGGATGATGACGGCAACGGCCTGATCGATGATATCAATGGATGGAATTTCTTGAATAATAACACGGACCTGTCCGATTACCGCGGCCACGGCACATTTGTGGCCGGGATCATCGCGGCCAAGGCTAATAACGGGATCGGCATCGCGGGGATCGATCCTGGTGCGGTGATCTTGCCTTTAAAAGTAGCGGATGCCGAAGGCCGGACAGACAGTTTCCATATTTTTCAGGCCATCAATTACGCGGTCAATAAAGGCGCGCGTGTCTTGAATATCAGTTTAGGGAATAGAGAGGTTTCAAAATTGGAACAAGCCGCCATCAATCATGCCCGCAACAATGGCGTGTTTGTGACAGTGGCCGCCGGTAACCTCAATGAGGACATCGGCAAGCACGGCCCGGCTTCTTCGTTAGGCGCTTTTGCCGTCGGAGCCATGGACATGAGCGGTGAGAAGAGCACGATCAGCAATTGGGGCGCGAACAACGGCCTCATTGCCCCGGGAGAAGCGATCCTTTCGCTGCGTTCCAAAGAATCATTCGACCCCAAAAAAGTCTCGAAAGACACGGAATTCTATTACGCGCAGTCCGGCACGTCGTTCTCAACACCGATCGTTGCCGCGACCGCTTCCTTATTGCTGGCCAAGGACCCGAATTTAACGAATACGCAGATCGAAGATATTTTACATAGGAGCGCCGATGACAGGCATGCCAAGGGTTGGGATTATGAATCCGGCGCCGGGGTGTTGAACGCCACCGCTGCTTTAAAGCAGGAACAGAAGGTGCCCGTGACCGTCAAGGTCAATCAGCTGCGCACCAACCGCGATAAAAATGGTAAATTGGAATCTGTCGACGTCTTCGGGACCGTGCGCGGAGATTTTCAGGAATATGCCATCGGAGTCGGGAAGGGCGCAAACGCCGGCAGTTTTAAAGAAGTGGCCGGGCCTTTTAAGGAAACTGCCGAGAACGCTTGGATCACGACGATCGGCAAAGAACATTTACGCGGCAGTGATGATTGGCTCATCCAGATCGATGCCAAAGACGCCCAGGGCCAGAGCAGGACAGCCAGATCGATACTGCGTTTAAACAAATAAGGATATTATGAAAAAAATTTCTGTCCTCTTTTTATTTTTCATACTGCTGATTCCCGCGGTCTGTTCTGCCGGGACGTTCCAGGTGGACCTTGAATATTCCAAGGTAAGGTTCAGGATCCAGTATATTCTGGGATATGTCCTCGGCGCTTTCCCGCAATTTGACGGAACGATAGTATTGAACGACGATAATACGGCTTTGGTCAGTGTTTCCGGCACGGTCGATGTCGCTAAGCTTGACACACGCCTGCCTGAGCGCGATGAGGACCTGCGTTCTGAGAAATTCTTTGATGCCGCGAAATTCCCCGAAGCTAAATTTACCACCACGAAGATCAGCAAGGGCAAACTCACCGCCGACCTCACCTTAAAGGGGATCACCAAAAGCGTTCCCTTCGATTATGAATTCCTCGGCACGGCGAAGGACCCATCCGGCAACACCTGGGCCGCCCTCACCCTGAAAGGCAAGATCAACCGTAAAGACTTCGGCATGGACCGCAACATGAAGACGGATGAAGGAAAGATGCTTTTAGGGGATGAGGTGGAGTTCCGGATCGAACTGCATGGGATACAGAAATAGAAGTCAGAGGCAAGAAGTCTGAAGCCGGAGAAAGAGTTTTCTGATTTCTGGCTTCCGGCGTCTGGCTTCTAAACAAAAATAATAAGCTATGCCCCAAATTAAAGATAAGATCGCTGTCGTCACCGGTGCTAACCGCGGGATCGGATTTGAGACCTGCCGCCAGTTGGCTGAAAAAGGCATTCTGGTGATCCTTACCAGCCGCGACGAGGATAAAGGCCTTAAGGCCTGTGAAAAGCTGGATAAGGAAGAGCTTCCCGTGCGTTATCATCAGCTGGATGTCGAGCATGCCTCAAGTATCACTGCCTTTAAAGCATTTATAGAAAAAAAATACGGCCGCTGCGATATCCTGGTCAACAATGCCGGGATCTTCCCTGACAAGCCGGCCGGCGATAAAGAGCCGAGTGTTTTTCAAACCCCTATTGATACGCTCCGCCGGGCCATGGAAACGAACGTCTACGGCCCGCTTCTGTTATGCCAGGCCTTGATCCCTTTGATGAAGAAGAATAATTACGGCCGCATCGTCAATATGTCCAGCGGCATGGGGCAGTTAAGCGACATGAACGGATTTTATCCCGGTTACCGCGTATCGAAAACATCCCTTAATGCGATCACCCGCATTCTGACCGATGAGCTCCTGCAATCTAATATCTTGGTCAACAGCATGTGCCCCGGATGGGTGAAGACCGACATGGGTGGCGCCGGCGCGACCCGCGAGGTCGAAGAAGGGGCGGATACGGCGATCTGGCTGGCCACTCTTCCGGACAACGGCCCGCGCGGCAAATTCTTCCGCGACCGGAAAGAAATTCCGTGGTGAAGCACGGATGGCAAGAACAGATAATCACCGCGTCTTTTGTGTTAATCTTTATTCATGAAATTAAAACGTCATATTGATAAACTAAACCATGCTTTTAATAAAGTTAGATCGGTCATTTCAGCGCGAAATCACGTTGACTTCGCGTTATTAGCAGTTTTTGTTGGCGCGATCCTAAGAATAAAAAATTATCTCGAGATGCGTCCGCTTTGGGTGGATGAATGCTGGTCAGCCATTGAGATTGTTAACCGTTCTTTTTGGGACATCCTGCGGAATAATTATATCTTCCCAATTTCATCCCGCCCGCCGATGTTCTTTGTACTTATCGAGAAGATGGCTGTTGTTCTTTTCGGGGATAATGAATTTGCGTTACGGTTGCCTCCGCTTTTATTCAGCATCGGATCGGTCATCGTCTTCTATTTTCTAACCAAAAAAATTATTTCCCCGAGATTTTGTTTAATTGCTATATGGCTTTTCGCGCTCTCAGAGCCGCTTGTTTATTATGCGGCCGAGGCAAAGCGATATTCGACACAGGTTTTCGCGGCGCTATTGATTTGGAGTTTTGCAGTTTTTTTCCTTAAAGAGGGATATCGCGTTCGCTGGCTATTCTTTTTCGGATTGTTCGGGGCTTTTATTTTATGGCTGTCTCGCACTTCTTTCTTTATTCTTTTTGGGGTTTTCTTGCTGCTGGGGCTTAAGATGTTATCGCGGAAAAAATATCGGGAGATCTTATGCTTGGTCGGAGCGGCTGTGCCTTTTTCCATCAGTTTTAGCCTGCTTTACTTTTTTGTATTTAAGGAAGTTATTGTTGGCCAATCCATGAAAGACCATTTTTCTTATGGTTTTTGGGATGGGGAACCCCTTTCTGGGGGCATGATCCAATGGATGGGAAAAGTTATTATAGCTAGTATTAGTAATCCTGCGGGGTTAGGGTTCCCTTTTATTGCGTTCATTCTTATTTTACTGGGGATCCGCAATTTTTCAAAACGTGATGCCTGGCTGTCTGCCCTCTTTTGGGTCCCGCTAGCTCTCGCCTTGCTGGCAGCGATGACGGGGCACTATCCTTATTGGGGCCGTGTTATTATTTTTGTTGTTCCCGCTTACTTCATATTTTTGACATATGGCCTAGAGGCGGTTTTTAATTATTCTTTTAAAGCGAAGTTTTGGATCGGGGCGGCATTGCTGGTCATTGTTTTTTTTCAGCCAGTCTATGATTCTTTGTATTACCTCACTCATTCCCGGTTGAAAACGGATAATCGTAAAATGCTGCAATTTTTCAGCGAGAATTATCAGCCTGGAGATTCTGTTTATGTCAATGAAGGAGTGCGGTATCCGTATTATTATTATGCCCGTAGCTTGGGCTATGGAAAAAGAGTTCATAAAATAAAATATACTTTTGGAGAGGGGAATGAGCAGCGGTTGTCACCTCTGGGTGTTTTGGTTCTCACAAATTTCTTAGGAAGACAACAGGTTCTTCTGGCGAATGAATATTTATTTTTCAATGACAGGGGTTCGTTAATGGAAGTTTATATAGCCCGCACGCCATTTCGAGTTCTTACACCGGAAAATGTGAAATCCATTTTGAGCAGGGGCCGGATATGGGTTTTGTCTTCGGATTTAGAGGAAAATGTATTTGAAGAAAGAGAAAAAGTTTTAAAGATGTTATTTGAAAGAGCGGAGCTTATCCTCAGCTATCAGGCGCAAGGCGTAGCCGCCTATCTTTTTAAGATTTAAAGGATGATTGCCGATGTATGAAAATTTATCCACTCATTAAAAAAGTTATTTTTTTAAAGAACAATGCTTCCGAATTCCTAAACGGCCTGGTCACTAATTCCATGGACAAGCCGGCCGGTGATAAAGAGCCGAGCACCCCCATTGATACGCTCCGCCGGGCCATGGAAACGAACGTCTACGGCCCGCTTCTGTTATGCCAGGCCTTGATCCCTTTGATGAAGAAGAATAATTACGGCCGCATCGTCAATATGTCCAGCGGCATGGGGCAGTTAAGCGACATGAACGGATTTTATCCCGGTTACCGCGTATCCAAGACATCTCTTAATGCGATCACCCGCATTTTGACCGATGAGCTCCTGCAATCTAATATCTTGGTCAACAGCATGTGCCCCGGATGGGTGAAGACCGACATGGGTGGCGCCGGCGCGACCCGCGAGGTCGAAGAAGGGGCGGATACGGCGATCTGGCTGGCCACTCTTCCGGACAACGGCCCGCGCGGCAGATTCTTCCGCGACCGAAAAGAAATTCCGTGGTAGGTTTATCTAAAGGTAACACCCGAGACTTGCGAAATCCCGCCTACTTCGGTTACTGGTGGTCCGTTAGGGAATTCTACATCATCATAAACAACATCGTTGGCTTCAAACCCAGTATAATAATTCAGCGCCCCGCCTAAATTCGGTGAATATTCTCCGATTTTTCCACCCAAGAAATAAACATTTTTTAGGCGGCCGCCAACTAAGAAACTTCTGCCGACATAACCTGGAGGTGGCAAGACAAGTCCACCATTCCGCCAATGGCAATTCACAACCGCGAGGCCATCTAACTCTCCGCCGACACTGGGCAGAAAAAATCCTTGAGCTGAAATAAATACTCCGGCTAAAACTTGAACATTATACATAATCGCATTCACTCGGCCTCGGATCGCAAAACGTGTCAGATCGGGATGATTAGGAAAAGGTTGCGAGGTCCATGACCCCGGTCCCAAGGCTGTGCCTCGATGGGATACATTCGCGTTAAACTCGGCATTATAAATGGCAGGAGTATTTTGAAAACCAACGCCGTTGATGCGGGCATTAAACTGGACGCCATTGGCATAGGTCGCCGTCGGGCCTTCAGATTCATCGCCGTAATCAATGTCATAAAGATACGTCGGTGCTCCGCCGGCAAATCGATGGCCTTGCGGGGTCACCCAAAGAGGGATACCTCGGTATTTTGTATGTTTAACAACTAAGAAATTATTAACCTCTCCGCTGTAGTTTGTTCCGCCGCGAATAATCGCGCCGTTTTGACCTTGCGCTTCCTGCTGCGTGGGATCACTGAAGACTTTGACGTTCTCGACCCATACTTTACTGTCCCTGGCCATAATTCCGTTGTGCCATGGGTATAGTGCATCAATGTTATAACGATTAAAGACAATTTGTTCCCGGTCGCCATAACCAACAATCTTTAAATAAGTATCCAGCGTTTGATGATCAGGATTAAGAAACGGCAGACCAAATGCATAAGGCTCTGTTGATGGAAGGGCCCGGATGATACCGCCATCCAATCGTCGAGCTCCCAGGGCCGGAAGATTAACAGCCGCGATTTTATTAACGGCCGTTAGTAAAGTCCGGCAGGGTAAATTTTGATTTTCAGCAACGCAGGTTGTGTCATCCCCGTTGACGTTGTGTAAGTACACTATAGGTTCCGGATAGCGGCCATTATCGATACGCACGAATTGCGAATGTAGGCCTTGTGTGATGGTTCCAAGTATAGGCGGCGCATTTGGTACTTCAATATCTCTCGTAGGGGCGCCCTGTAAGACGAGCGGTCTTCCGTGCATGGGATACACTATGGCGCGGGTTTCAACATTTAATCCGCTAGCCAATCCTTCTGAATTTAAACGGGCACAATATCCCAGGATATTGGTTTCAGGATTGAGTTGCTTTTCAGTGATATTGACCCAGGGGCCACCATTGGCAGATATTTCAACTTTTTGAATACCGCTATGGCCTGGGCCTTCGCCATTCGTATGCACCGCAAAAACACAAATATTTTTTCCCGTGGCTCCATCACGTCCGCCGATCAATTGATGCGGAGCTTCGTCGTCCCATCGGGCAATTGGATATTGATCATAAAATGGATTTGTAGGGTTTCCTTGAGCTGAAGGCTCAGGAGTAATACCGCTAAAACCAGGGCCTACGGATAAAGGAGCTATCGTAGATCCTTGAGGACAGCCGATAAATTGCAAAGGAATGATATCGGAAACAGCGATCCGTCCACCCTTGTAAAAATAAATAAAACCCACACTGAAATTATTATAGGCCGTATTTGGTCCCACAATGAAGCTGGGAACCTGAATATTATTGACGGTATTGACAAACGTTGCATATTGAAGAGATTGTGCTGAGACGGTTGAATATGTCGGCGGCAAAGTTAAAGGGTCGAATAAGAAGATATATCCTAAGCCCGGCTGCCATCCTTTGGGATGCGTTAGCTGAAAGGAAACCGTGTTTTGGGCGCATTGGTTGATCGGATTCTGCGGTGTTGCGGAAACTTGCATGACCGGATATGTTTGGGCGTAAGCAGAGGAAAAAATATTCAGGGCTAAAAGAGTAGCTGTAATTATAAAGACTGCTTTTTTGGTCATCGAGTGTCCTTTCAAGCTATATTTGGGTATTTTAGGGAATATCCGAGTTAAGTATGTCTTATATTGGCGGGGATACAAGATGTCTGGAACGGTTTCAGGAAAACGTTTTCAGAAACATTCATTTTGTGGTTTAATATTAGCGATGGAAATATTCCAATTAAACAAGTCTGTACTCCATGTCCGGAATAATGCCGTTGAATTCCTCAACGGCCTGACCACCAATGCCATGGACAAGCCCTGGAATGCCTTTGTGGATATCCACGGTATGCTCATTTCAGTGTTTGACCAGATCGTTCTCAATGAAGAAGAAGTGATGATGGTCCTTGATAAAACAGCTGCGGAAGCTGTGCTTTCGCATCTGGATCGTTACGCGAAATTGAGCGGTGTTAAGATCGAAAAGAAAGAAGATCTCAATGTTTGTTTTGATCTGGAAGGAAATGTACCCTTAGAGCCGCAGGATTTTTCTATTCCGCAGAAAAAAGGGCGGCTGATCATTACGAAAAGAAAGCTTACTGCCAATGTCAGCGGCGAGAAATTTACATTGTTTCGACTGCGCAATAACATCCCTCAGCAGGATATTGATTTCAAAAGGGAAGAATTCCTTTTAAATATCAGCGAGCACGATCATGTTTCTTATACCAAGGGCTGCTTTTTAGGCCAGGAGCCGATCTCGAAAGTGCATAACCGTTCAAAACCGAGTTGGAAATTGGTGGTGAAGGCGCAAGATGAATGTTCCAACGAGGAAAAGGCAAAAATGACGTCGAAAATCGCTGACCCCGCCACTCGCCGTACGACAGGATTTGTCTTTGTCAGCAATAAAGATTAATGGTATTATATACGCCTATATTAACGAGGAATTTTAACCATGGCAAAATTACGCACCAAAACCGTCCACACCGGCGTTTACAAAGACAAGGCCTATAATTCGGTCACCACCCCGATCTATCCGACGTCGACCTTTGCCTTCGAAGCCTTAGGTAAAAATAAAGGTTATGATTATACCCGCAGCGGCAATCCGACCCGCTCGGCCCTGGAAGAAAATATCGCTGAGCTGGAAGGCGGCGTAGCCTGTTCCGTGACCGCAACCGGCATGGCCGCTATCACCGCCGTGTTATTTAATTTTAAACCCGGCGATCATATCATCACCGGCGATGATATCTATGGCGGAACATATCGTTTATTTAAATATGTCTTTGAGCCGTTAGGTTACCAATTTTCTTTCCTTAATATGAGGGATCTAAAGTCGGTTGAAAAGGCGGTCAAATCCAATACGAAGTTGATCTGGATCGAGACGCCTTCAAATCCGCTATTAAACATTTTGGATATCGGTGCTTTAACCAAAATTGCCAAAAAGAAAAATATCTTAACTGCAGTCGACAATACATTTCTTTCGCCGTATTTCCAAAAACCTTTTGATTTCGGCGTTGATCTTGTTGTCCATTCCACCACCAAATACATCAACGGTCACAGCGATGTCGTCGGCGGCGCGATCATTTACAGCAACAAGAAATTAGAGGAACGAGGGCGTTATTTAGTGAATGCCTTGGGCGTTTCGGAATCCCCGTTTGATTGCTGGCTGGTTTTGCGCGGGGTCAAGACTTTGGCGCAAAGGATGGAATCCCACCAGGAAAACGCGCTGGCCGTCGCGCAATTCTTGGAAAAACACAAAAATGTGAAGAAGGTTTATTATCCCGGCCTTAAAAGCCATCCTCAGCAGGACCTGATCAAGAAACAGATGAAAGGGTTCGGCGGGATGTTGGCCTTTGAACTGGATACCAAGAAGGTTCCTTTGGATAATCTTTTTAAGAAATTAAAATATTTCTCTTTAGCCGAATCTTTAGGCGGAGTAGAATCATTGATCGAGGCCCCTTGGTTCATGAGCCATGCCTCGATGGGTGAAAAAGCCCTGGAAGCGTCGGGCATCACCAAGGAAACGGTCCGTGTCTCGGTCGGGATCGAAGACAAGGAAGACCTGATCGATGATCTCGGCAACGCCCTGAAATAGAACAGCAGATCCTTTTATGATCACGTTTAGAAAATATGCCGTTATTTTGGGATTCTGTTTCCTCTTCCCGACGGCCGCGTCAGCGCAGGTCAGCCTTAACGACATTGAAACAGCGGTCATCCAGAATGACTATGCCAAGGCCCAGGATTTGGCCCGCACGTTCATCTCCCAAAACCCTCCCAAAAAAGAGATCGATGAGGCGCAGTATTATTTAGGTTTAAGCCTATTGCGTTCCGGCCAGCCCCTGCAAGCCGAGGAAGTCTTTCATGGGGTCATCCGTTATGATCCGGAAGAAAAATTAAGGGATCAAGCTTATATCGGCCTGATCGATGTTCATTTCAGTGTAGAGCATTTTGAAGAGGCTTTGAAGGAGGCGAATGATCTGTTGGAGAAAAGCCCGCAATCCGAATTTAAAAGCCTGATTTATTTAAAGCTGGCGCGCGGACATCTCAAATTGGCGCAATGGGAGCCGGCGGAAAAATATTTGAAGAAAATTTTGTCGGAATTTCCCAACAGTGTGGAAAATTCAATCGCCAGACGGCTCCTGGAAGAAAAGCATTATTTCGCGGTCCAGATCGGCGCCTTCGTGGAGCAGGAGCGGGCTAACCGTTTGGTTAAAGATTTGCAGGCCAAAGGCGAATACGCCTATGTTGTTGAAACAACGGACCAGGCCGGGCGTAAATTTTTCCGCGTGCGGGTCGGTCAATTCTCCGTCGTTCATGAGGCCAAACAATTGCAGGGCAAATTGGCCGAATCAGGTTTTCCTACCCAGATTTATCCATAATGTTTTCAAAAGATACAATAACCAAGAAACAATCACCAAATAAATTCTAATCTTTCAAATCCGTGTAACTGGAATTTATAATTTGATAAATTATTTGGTTATTGCTTCTTGTATCTTGGTGATTTTATGAATTTTAATATTATTTTCATCGTCGGGCCCACGGCTGTTGGAAAAAGCGATGTGGCCTTTCAATTGGCCCAAAAGATCAACGGGGAGATCATCTCCTGCGATTCCATGCAGATCTACAAAGAGATCAATATCGCCAGCGGCAAGCCTTCCAAGAAAATATTAGAAAAAATACCACATCATTTGGTCGGGGTTTTATCGGTTAAAGAAGATTTTAACGTGGCGCAGTTCTTTTCTTTGGTCGAAAAGGCGATCCAATCCATTCATAAACGAAAAAAGGTCCCCATCATTGTCGGTGGAAGCGGGCTCTATATGCAGGTTTTGTTGGATGGGATCTTTCAGCAAAAGGCAATCGACCCTAAATTAAAAATGCGTTTGGAAAAGGAATTAAAGGAGAAAGGGGCCGAGGCCCTTTATCAAAGATTAAAAAAGGTCGATCCCAACGCCGCCTTGAGGGTCCATCCCAATAATACCCGCCGGCTTATCCGGGCATTGGAGGCCAATGCGTTAAGCCAGGAACCTTTTTCGAAAGTCCGCCAGAGCCGAGACGGGCTTTTGGGTAAATATGACATTAAGATTTTTGCTTTAAACCGCAAACGCGAGGAATTGTATTCTAGGATCAACAGCCGCGTGGAAAAGATGTTTGATCATGGGATTGTCGAGGAGATAAAGGCGCTGAATACATCTTCGTTAAGCCAGACCGCGAAGCAATTAATTGGAGTGAAGGAAGTTCTCGGATACCTGCAAGGCGAGTATGATTTGGAAAAAGCGAAATATTTGATGCAATTAAACACTCGACATTTCGCCAAGCGGCAGTTAACATGGTTTCGCAAGGATAAACGGTTGGAATGGATCACGATTGAAAGTGATGAACCGACACAAAATGTGGTTGAGAAAATTTTCAGAGAAGTAAAAATTTAGTGGTTCGACTTTCGCTCACCATCCCGAGCGAGAGCCGAGGGACTATCAGCTTTCAGGTTTCAGCATTCAGCAGCTAACAGCTCAGAGCTAAATAGCGGCTGATGGCTGATGCCTGATGCCTGATACCTGAGAGCTTTTAACTATGCCCGAACGAGTTTTAACTGTTGTTGTCGATTATAGGCCCGACGATGATTGGCCGCTGGAAGATGTCACCGCGGAATTAGCCGAGCTTGTGAAAACAAGCGGCGGTGAGGTTGTCACCAGCGTTCCCTGCCGGATCGATAAACCGACCCCCACCTATTTTATCGGCTCCGGAAAGGTCGATGAGATCGCCTTGGCCTGCCAAGAGCATAATATCCAGACCGTTATTTTCAGCCATGATCTTAAAGGTTCCCAGCAGCGCAATATCGAAGAGATCCTTAAAGTAAAAACCATAGACAGAACACAGCTCATTTTAGATATTTTTGCCAAACACGCTTCCAGCCAGGAAGGCAAGACGCAGGTGGAGTTGGCGCAACTGCAATATCTTTTACCGCGGCTGGTCGGGCAAGGCATTGAATTATCACGGCTCGGCGGCGGGATCGGGACCTTAGGGCCCGGCGAAACAAAATTGGAAGTTGACCGCCGCAGGATCTCCGATCGGATCAGCCGTTTACGTAAAGATCTGAAAGACCTGGAGACCAACCAGAACGCCAAACGCAAAAAACGCCAAGACCAAGGCATCCCGGTGATCGCGCTGGTCGGTTACACCAACGCCGGAAAATCAACGCTGCTGAATGCCTTAACGGAATCGAATCAGGTGGTCGCGGATAAATTGTTTACCACGCTCGATTCGCTTTCGCGTCAGATGGTCCTTCCTAATAATCAAAAAGTCATTATTTCCGACACTGTCGGATTTATCCATGAGTTGCCGCCGCATTTGATCGAGTCATTTAAGACCACGTTGATGGAGGTGACGGAGGCGGATATTTTGCTGCATGTCCTGGACGTGAGCCATCCTAATTTTAGGCGCCTACATACGGCTGTGATGAATGTCCTGGCCGAGCTGAATGTCCACGATAAACCGATGATCACGGTCTTAAATAAGATCGACAAGATTACCGACCAAAGCTGGCTTAAGGACCTGCAAGGAAACTATGAAAGTGCCGTTTACATCTCCGCGCTTAAAGAAACAAATATCGACGCCCTAACGAATCTGCTTATCCAGACCTTATCGCCCTTAGTGGTTGAGGTTGACGTCACGATCCCGATCAAACGTATGGACCTGGTCAATCTGGCGCATGAAAAAGGGCAAGTACTTTCTGTTAAATACTATAACGACACGATCCACCTCCGCGCGTCCCTCCCCGCCAAAGTTGCGGCTCAATTCAAAAGTTTTGCCTGAAAACGTTTTCTTCAACTCAACGCTCCTATCTTGTTTTAAAACTTACAGATGTTATTCTTTAAGAGACATTTATTATTGACGATATGATAAGGAAGACCAAATGGCATGTAAGCTGAAAAGATTTACTTGGTTCAAATTTTTTATTTTTATTGTCGTCTCAATGTTAATTACTCCTTCTTTTTCTAACGCGGCGGCAAAGAGCAACATTATTTTCACGCCATTTGAAAAAAAAGATTACCCCTTAGCCGCCTTTCAACGATATATAAGAAAAAGCGGTTCTTTTGCTAACATTGGGAACGTACAAATAACTCAGCTGACTTCTCTGCACGATCCTTCCCCAACAGCTTTAATAACACTAGAATTTAAAGGGCCTATCACGGTCGGTCCGAGAGCATTTTATACTGATCCCGCGGGTCCCAAACAGGGATTGGCTGTAGCTCTTACCTTGTGGGGAGAACTATTAACTTATCAGATGATTCAACTCAATATGGATGAAACGATCATTAATGCCATTCCTATGAACACTGCTTATCCATTTTATTACAGTGTAATTGTTGAAGAGGCCTTAGTATCTCCCCATTCGCAAGACAATACGGATTCACCTGACCAATCTATGGTTGGGGTGTTCGATGTCGGTCCAAACGGAATAACAGGCTACCGTGATCTATTCACAGGGAATTTGGCGGTTACTGTTGCAGAGGGGCCTAATCCGCCTGACGGCAGGTATGCTTTAGGGGTAAGTTTTACAGGTGCTTTAACGGATCCCCATGGAATACCATTTGTATCCGGCGGTCAGTATGGACAGAATGCCGTCGTGCTTGTTTACAACAATACTTCAACAGCCCCACAAATCATTGCTCCACAACTAGATAAATATACTGTTACTATTAAGGATCTCATTTTTTCTACTCATAATCCAACTGCTATCATTTACGGTGGAGATGTACAACCCCTGGAATCAGGCATCTACCAAACAAACCCTTCTCGCGCGTTTGTTGTTGAAGAGACCGGTCAATATGCGGAATATGTTTCACCACACCAAGGAAGATCGGCTTTTCTAGCTTACCTTAAAGAAAACCCGGCTGGTGAAGAAGACTCGGCTGGTAATGTAACCGCTTATTATCAGGATCAGCTATACTCTTATCTCTTGGCTCCAAGAACCGATCCAACAATGCCTCGCGAGTTTAAATATGTTACTGATAATGGGGCGACTATCGGTGTGGACACCCTCTATGCCCCTTATGTTGATCTCAGTAATGACATCTTGGAATATAATCGAACCCATCCTGATATAGTATGGCAATGGACCAAAGGCGCCTTTGATACCCTATTTTTTATTAATGCTCTCCTATCGTCAGGAGACTCCCCGCCAAGTAATCCTACGCGACATTGCGGATTTGCTGCTAATGGGCAAGGAGAATGCACTCTTTCTGGGGGTGGCATGGAATGTAATGAAGCTGAACAGTGCCCCAGTCAAAAAACATGTGGGCGATGGGGGCCGCTGGGGGTTACAAACTGTTTTGTCGGAGGAGGGGGCCAGAACTGTGAGAATGTTACAGATTGCCCGGTTTTTCCTCAAAAAACATGTGGGATTGACCCCGTCGGCGGCATATTAGCAGGCTTTAGTTGTTTTGTTGGAGGAGGGGGCAGGGACTGTTCGATTGATAGTGATTGTAATTTACCCTCCGACCCGCCTCTTCCTGAATCGATCTGCACATTTGACAATCCTTTTTCTCCTGGAACGTGTATACTTAATACATTGAGAATTCCAGGAGGATCATGTCTTTCTGACCTCGACTGCACTTGGCCAAGTGGGGGTTCAGGGAGTGATGTCTTGTCCAACCTGACGTGTTTTAATTACGATATACTAGACAATGGGGGTCCTGTTAGATGGGGTTTCGCGAGGCTAAGTGAACCCCGTCTCGACGATTCAGGGTTATCCAATACTAATCTACTCGCATCCGGTGTTTCGGTGATGGTAGGCAATGGTTACCTCACTTTTGGCCAATCACCTCCAGACCCAAATGATCCAGATTCTTTTTGGAAGACGTGCTTTTATTACTTTGGTGGTGAAATCACA
>Ga0154339_1110_pt3 | contig 14402 bp, 16 predicted proteins | sample RifGroA2_FD_115867 | JGI IMG/M metagenome (GOLD analysis project Ga0154339, IMG submission 115867) | Omnitrophica WOR_2 bacterium GWA2_47_8
TCCTTAATGATCTGGGCCAATTTCATGATCGAAGCGCAGCCTAACGATGATGGCTTAAAAACAATGGTGTTTCCGGCAATCAAGGCCGGCGCCATTTTCCAGGCCGCCATGATCAGAGGATAATTCCAGGGAATCACGCAGGCCACAACGCCTATTGGCTCAAACGCCGTTATACTTTTAACCGGCGCGTCGGTCTTATTCTCTCTGTCCTTCAAATGCGCGTCGACATTACTGAAATATTCAAAACAATCCGCCGCGGTCGGAACATCAATAAAATTGGACTGTTTAAGTGTCTTTCCGCAATTGATGGATTCCAGATCCGCTAACTCTTTGGCATACTTTCGAATAAGGAACGCGATCTTCTTTAAATAAATCCCGCGCTCGGCCACACTCATCCCGGACCAGACCCCAGAGTCAAATTGTTGCCGGCCGGCAAGAATTGTCTTTTCGATGTCTTCTTTACCCGCATCCGCTACCCGGCCAAACACCTCTCCCGTGGATGGGTTCGTCAGTTCAAAATATTTCCTTGAACCGGCGGGGACGATCTTCCCGTTGATCAATAGATTAAATTGTTGTTGTTCAATGGATAACATATTGAATTTACTCAACAGGTACCTCTGTCCATAATTCAAAAATGCGGCTGCAAGGCGCATACCATTTTGAAATCTTCGCAAAGTCACCTCTTAGGTTCATTTTCTTCTGCGTTGTCGCGACAAAGGGATCGATCTCCCGGTTAAACACCGCCCGCCAGACACTTTCCGGCGCGGAGATCAGGAATTCAGCCCCGTCGCTATTATTAACTTTGGCGATCCGCCCTTTTTCAAATTGAAAATTATACGTCTGTCCTGTCTCGTTCAACTTGACCGCCAGGTCCATGGTCATATTCGTCTTTTCGCCTAATTCCTTTAACGTCTTATCATCGTTCACCAGCCGGACAATCTCATTAATCTGCTCTTTGGAGAACAATTTATACTTCCTAGGCTTACTGACCTTAGCTTCTTTTTTATCGTCTTTCGTCTTTCCTGCCTTGCCGACAGGCAGGCGTCCCTCGTCCTTCGTATAAAGCCGGCTGATCGCGTCCACCTTCACGGCCTCTTCCAGGCACTGGATAAGAACAAAACAATCGAATAAATTCTTTCCCATGGCCACGACACCATGATTTTTTAAAACCGTGATGTTATTGGTCTTCAATTGGCCGATCACCGGTGTCGCATCGGTCACCGCAGGCGTATTTTGTGGGACCGCTTTCACATCACCCAAATAAAATTTCGATTCAAAGACCCTGGGGCTTAAAAGATCATTCTCTAAAAAATACGCGTTGGTGTACGTCGTGTGCGTGTGGATCACGGCCTTCGCATCCGGAAAATTTTTATAGATCTCCGTGTGCAGCAATTTTTCGGTCGAAACCCTCCCATCTTCCAAAAGCTCACCAGAAATATTCATCAAGAGAATATCTTTCTCTTGCAGAAGACCTAAACAGGTCCCGTGGCCGGTTAAAACGATCCGCTCCGCGTCCACACGGGCGCTGATGTTGCCGTTAAAGCCGCTGGCCAAGTCCTTTTCCCAAAGGACGCGGCCGATGGCGACAATGTCGGTCTTTAAATTATTTATTTGTTCGTCATTCATAAGTTTTCGTAATATATTTTTGTGGTACCCATTCCACTAACGGGACATATCCCTCAACACCGGCTGGAGCGACACGTGTCCCATTAAATTTTAATATATCCCCTGAAACGCCGAGCAGTTTCGATTTGCGGCCCGATGGGTAAATATAAACCGGGATGTTATGCCGTTTCCCTAAAACAGCCAGGATGAGCCCTCCGATATCGCAGAGAGCGCCGTTTTCATCCGTTAACTGATAGGAAAGCCAAACCTCTTTGACTAAATTTTTATAAAACAGAACACCCGCCATATTATCGGCGATCAAGGTCGGAATCAATTTTCGCTTGGCGAGATCCTTGGTGGATTGTCGGGCCGCCTCTAAATTAGGCCGGCCTTCCAAGACAACAATATCCGTTGTCTTTCTTTTCTTTAAAAGATCGAACAGCGAACCCTTCACGACACCCTGAACAAGAACAACCGATTTTTCTTTTTTAGTTAACATCGATCGCGATCGACTCCGTAATTAAATCCGACGGCACAACATCAAACCCCGGATAAAAACCTTTTACCTCTCCCGCCACAATTCTTTTGCCGGAAAAATTCAGCAATTCCTGCGGGTCGCGCACTTCGATCGGGATATCTTCGCCGGATTTAATTTTATTCGAAGGTTGGGTCAAAACATAAAAAGGGATCTCAAATTCTTTTGCCAAGACCGCGATCTGATACGTGCCGATCTTATTGGCAAAATCGCCGTTGGCGCAGGAACGGTCTGACCCGACGATGACCTTATTGACCATTTCATCGGCCATCAAAGAGCCGATCGCGTTATCCGCGACCAAGGTCACCTGCGCGCCCATTTTCTGCAATTCCCAGGCGGTTAATTTAGCCCCCTGCAAATACGGCCTGGTTTCGGTCGCAAAAAAATGGATCTGCTTTTCTTGATCCTTGCAGATCGCCGCAGCCATGGCCAATTCCCCGCTGACATTGCAATGCGTTAAGATACTATCTCCGTCCTTGATCAAGGCAGCGATCTTCTGCACGCGCTCCAACCGTCGGTAACGGATCCCCTGCAGGTAACCATGAATATTTTTGGTCACAAAAGGGATCAGGTCTAAATTTTCCGCTGACGCTTTTTGCGCCCAGCCCACAATGATCGAAGTGACTTCTGAAAAAGGAAACGTAGGACGGCTGTTATTCAACGCCTCAGCGGTTTCCTTGATCTTCTCAATTAATTTTTCTTTTGATAAGGCGCGTCCGTTTTGCAGTTCCAAAAGAAAGGTGTTCAACACGACCAAAAATTGGCCAAAGGCGCGGGTCTTCATGTCCCGGATGACCTTGACCGCTTCTTGGGTATTGCGTACCTTTATGTAATGGACCTTTTTAGGGATCAGCGTTTCATCCAAAACATACAGGCTGCCATCTTTCATATGCGCCGGCCAAAATAATGGAGATTCTTTAATCATGGGCTATTGTCCGCCAAATACCCTTTTTTTATTGGCACTAGTTTTGCCGGTCACAGGGTCAACAATTTCAATATACTGGCCGGCTGATTCCTTACCTTTCACGTAAAGTTTGCCATCCTCCGTGAATTCTAAATTTGCGCCATAATTCGCATACTTATCAGATGAAATAGGGCCCAGCGCTTGCAGCGCAGAACTCCAGACTTGCTTTTTATTTTCCAAATCATATGCAATTAAAGTCATTCCAGTTGCGTAGGGTTCAAATTGCGTGTAATAAAGCATGCCTTGAGTATCGTTAACGATAAAGGCACCCAGCTCAAAAGTTTTAAAGGAATATATTCCCTCCCCATTGACTTTCCAGGTCACTTTAATTTCACATTCCAAACTTTTAGTGCAGGAAAGTGAAAAATGAAAGCGCGGATAGTCTCGATTCAAACAAGAAAAAATTCGGCCTTCTCCATAGCCCGGACTTTCCACCCACTGCGCCATTTCCTCGTAGGAAATTATTTCCTCGTTGGAAATTTGTGCGAAAGAACGCTGGGGTGCGAACCACCCCAGCGCTGATATAACGGCAAAAATGTAGAAGCAAGGTAACCGCATTAATTAAAAGAACCCTTTTTGAACGTCTCTTCCCTCAAGTTTATCCACCAGATTCAGAGCAATTTTAACTAAAGCGCTTTCGGCCATGTAATAGTTCGGGTCAATAAAACCCATTTGGCCGGTGATGATATTGTCGCTGACCGCGCAGATCGCCGTCGCCGGGATCTTGTAGATCTGGCAGAGTGTTAAGAAAACCGATGTGACCATGTCCACGATGATCGCGCCGTCATCGATGGCCTTGCCGACCACTTCCCGTGTTTCTTTCAAAAGCGCGTCGGTCGTCCAAACATTGCCGCGATGGACCTTTAAGCCCGACAACTTCGCGACCTCTTCTAGCGTGTCGGTCAATTTTTTATCGGATAGGGTTTTAAAATTTTTGTCCACATAATAAGGTGTCACGCCGTCGCCGCGCACCGCGCCGTCGACCACAACGATATCGCCCACACCGATGTCTTCTCTTAACGACCCGCAGCTGCCGATCCGGATCATGGCCTTGGGCTGGGCATTGCACAAAATCTCGGTCGTGATAGCCGTATCCGGAGAAAAACGGCCGCCGTTGATGGTGGTCAATTTGGTCCCGCGGTAATCGCCGGTGTACATCGTGTATTCCATAAAGGAAAAATTCTTAACTGGATTTTGTAATTTTTTAACCACACTGTCGGCGCGCTCTTTAGGACCGGGAACGATCGCATATTTTCCGATATCCTGCGGCCTCAATTGGACCATGCCCATGAGATCTTTGCCGGTTAAATGGATGTCACGTTTCATGCCTTGTGCTTGTTGCATTGAGTTCTCCTTGTATTGTGTTATGTGTCACGTGTCAAGTGTTATGCGTCAATAACATTTGACACTTGAAACATGACACTATTTTATGATCGTTTCTTTTTTTAATTCTTCTTTATCGATCTTACCCGTTCGATTCTTAGGCAACGAACTTCGCAATTCGATCTCTTGCGGGATCTTAAAATTCGCCAAATGGTCCTTGGCAAAGAAGCGCAGATCTTCCGCCGTGACCTGCGAACCTTCCTTGAGCGCCACAAAGGCCTTGATCGCCTCTCCTCTTAACTTATCCGCGATGCCGATCACCGCTGCCTCCGCCACCGCCTCATGCTTGTAAAGGGCTGACTCCACCTCCGGCGCGTAAACGATCTGGCCCCCCACTTTGATCATTTCCTTCTTGCGGCCCATAATATAGAGAAAGCCGTCTTTATCCATGCGGCCCAAGTCTCCCGTATACAGCCAGCCGTTTTTCTTCATCTCTTTGGTCGCTTCCGGATCCTTGTAATACTCCTGCATAACGATCCAGCCGCTTATGGTGATCTCGCCGATCTGACCGGAGGGAAGCTCTTTATCATTTTCATCCACGATCTTGATCTTGCAATGCGGGGCAGGTTTGCCGATGCTGGCGATATTCGTGCTGCCTAACGGTGTGACGGTATTAGGCGGGCAGGTTTCGGTCATACCCCATCCGTTTAAAAGCTGGGCATTCGGACAATACTTATGGAAACGTTCTAATATCTCGGGTGAACTCGGCGCGCCGAAAACAACCATCCAGCGCAAGGAAGATAGGTTAAAGCGGTCAATCTGTTTTAAGGTAAGGATCGCATTGTACATCGCCGGAACAATGTGAAAGCAGGTGACTTTATATTTCTCGATATCCTGTAAAAATTCAAAAGGATTAAACCGCCCCATCAAGATAAGCGTGATGCTGAAGATGATGCAATTTTGAACATAGATAAGGCCGGCGATGTGGCTTAACGGAAGGGCGCAAAGTTTGATATCCTGGTCGGTAAAATCGACAAAGTGCTTCATTGCCTGAGGCGAGCCGTCTAAATGTTTATAATTAAGCAAGATCCCTTTAGGCTTTCCGGTGGTTCCGGAGGTGTACATGATGAGGGCCGGGTCAGAATCAACGATCTTAACCTCATTGAATTGACTTGTTTCTTTTTGAATGAGCTGAAAAAAATTCAAATAGCTTTCTCTGCCTGCCTTTTCAGAGGATTGCCGGCAAAGAATGATCTTTCTAAGGGAAGGAACGTTCTTTTTTATTTCATCTAAGGAGATATCAGCCTTGTCTTGGGCGATCAAGATCTTAACTTCCGCATGGCCTAAACAAGAGATGAGTTCATCATTTTTGAGCATATAGTCCAAAGGAACGCAGGTCACGCCCAAACAAAAACACGCCAGATAGCTGTAGATGTATTCCAGGGAATTCGGCAGATAAACCGCAATTTTGTCCCCTTGCTTTACACCCAGTTTCTGCAGGGCATTGGCCAGCTTAAAAACATTCTCCTTAAGCGTAAAAAAACTAACACTGTCTTCCTCGAAGATGACAGCGGGTTTTATACCGTAGCGGGTCGACTGGATGAGTAATATTTCTCTGACGTTCATTTGCTCTTTCCTGTTAAATTCACGTATCCCTTAGCGAATACTAGACTTTAGGGCTTCGCCCAAAACTAGTAAAATTTTACTAGATAGATTTTAATATGCAGAACTTGTTTGTCAAGAAATATGTTTAGTATTGCGAAAAACAGCTGGGATGACCCTAAAAGAGAAGAAAACGTTAGTTCAGAGAATCGATGAGCTTATTAAGGGAGCGGATTTCAGCCTCCACGAGGTCAATATCGTGGGCCAGGATGATCAGAAGATGTTTCTTCTGCACCTTGACGTTCTTTTGTAAATTGCCCAAGTCGCGCTTAATACGGGACAGAAAGATGACCCTGGCCTTCAGACGCCGCTTGGCGATCTTTTTGTCGACATATTCCAAGAAATACAGCGAGAGATCAATGTTAAAATAAGGCCGCTCAATGGAAAAAAAGCTTTCGGTTATCAAATGGTCGAAGATCTTGCGGCCTTTAGGGGTGATACTATAGACATATTTTTCCGGCCACTTGCCCTCCCGGCCGACATCCTTATCCACCAGCCCCAGCTGTTCCATCTTCTTTAAAGGATAATAGATCGACTTAACCTTAAGCCCAACAAAAGGAAAAAGCTCTTCCTCCAGCAGGCGTTTGATCTCATACCCGTGTTTGGGGCCTTCCATCAAAAGCCCTAAAAATAATAATTCATGTTCTATCATGGAAGTTACTGGATCGTTTCGGTGGTTTGCGTGACTTGCGCAGGGAAAACCTTATCTAATTGCCCAAAGACAATATCAGCGACGGTTTTTTTGGCGTAACGGCTTAAAGAGGAAACCTCAACCCTTATTCTTTTATCCTCTAACGGAGTGAAGAAAACCCCTACCTCGGTCGAGTTCACGCTCCCGGGGACACGCATAAAGACAATATGCTGTTTAGGACGGTCTTTAATAAAGGTTAAAAAAAACTTTCTTTCTTTAATTTCGACAAAACCAACATTTTCACGGTTAGCTTGCTCAAACACACTGGGGGTTATGGATTCGCCTTCCTGGACCAAAACCTGGTCAGACCAAATACCGCTCTCCTGCCCGAGATAGGCAACGGCATCGAAGCAGGCATCAAAAGTGCAGTCATAGGTCTTGCCGATAGAATCGATCCTCGCATTCTCAAGGGCCCGGGTGGACGAACCCCAGATCCCCTTAACTGTTTCCGTCGCCGTATCAGTGACCCGCGCGCAGCCGGCGATGTTCAAGAATACAAAAATCAGCAATATTGAATTACGCATCGTGGTCGTATTATAACAAAAGCCTTTCACAAATCAAATTTCATTTTACTTGTGCGAAAACTACTCCTGCAAAGCCTTTAAAACCGGGACCTCGGAAAGCAATGGGAACAGATACTCCTCCTCCATCTTGATACGGCTGATGATCTCCCGGGAAAACTCGATAAACTCTTTTGGGAAACTTCGGTAACTGATATCCGCCATCTCACCGGAATGCTTATCGGTGAAGATCAGATATTTGATCTTTATGTCCTTTAGATCATGCAAAAGGAATTCCAACATTTTCTGCGCCTCGCGGTCCTGGGCGTAATATTCATTCAGATGGTCATACATAGCCTTATTTTGCCGGCTCAAATGCATAAGGACCACGTTGTTGAATTCTCTGACCTTGGGTCTAGCGTGAAGATAGGACCGCAGATTCTGCAGGACATCGTCGATAGCGGTGATCACCGCCTCGTGGCCGATCTTAAAGATTTCGATCTCTTTCTTGGACATGACGGGGACTATTCTGATAAGAGGCCTAATTGGACCTTAAAATCCTCGCAAATCTGCTTTAAACCGATGGCCTCCATCCGGCTTTTCGTTAACTCGGACTGGAGGATCTTTTCCTTGTCGGTCAAAAATCTATTCAGCTCTTCGAGCTTGCGCACTTTTTCCTGGATATCCGATGGGATTTGGGAAGAGGTGTCGTCTTTCTTATCCTTATTCAGATCTTTGACGGTCTCACGCATCTGATTAAGCTGGGTCTTAAAATCCTCATAAAGATACTGCACGTTAGGCTCAGGGACGTTACCGCTTTTGACTTGCGGACGGGCCTTAAGCTGGTTCAGTTCAACTTCCAGCATTTGGATACGGTTCAAGCCCTCCTGTATTCGCGCCTTTAAAGCGCCGTTCTCATTCTTTAAATTATCGGTATCGGCATTCGCTTCAGACGGGACGGCCGCGGCTTTTTCCTTAACGAGTTTTTCCTGCTCCTCCTGCATTTTTTTAATGAGCGCTTCAAAATTCTTTAAATTCTCCTGGGCTTCCTGAAGGCGCTGGGTCAATTTCTGATTTTCGGACGTTAAGTTCTCTATCTTCGCCTGATTCTCCTGGGCGGCAGGGCTTTCTTTCTGAGATTGAGCCAGTTGCGAAGCCTCTTTGGCCTGCTGGTCGGCTTTCTGCAAAATACCGGCAATTTCATTTTTGAGTTTTTCGACCTCGGTTTGGTATTGCTGTTCCAGGGAAGCAGTTTTTGTTTCCAGGGCCTGGATCACTTCTAACGCGCCCTTGGCCTGCCCGTCCGCAACCGCTAAAGCCTTATCCCAATCTTCCGGCGAGATGGAATTTACCTGCGCTTTTGTCTCCAGGACAGAAAGTTTTTCACTCATGGACTGGATCATGCGGGACGATTCGTGGGCTTCGTGCTGAAATTTGGCAGATTCTTCTTTATACTGATTACGCTCATCTTCCAATGCGGTTAAGATCTGCTTTAATTTTTCGGCCTCCAGAACGTTCTTTTTCGTTTCGTCGAGCTCTTTTTTGATCGCGGCAGCCTCGGCCTTGGCCGCTTCTTCCTGTTTCTTGCTCAACTGCAGATCGGACTTGATCCTGTCCAATTCCTTAACATCGATCTCCGGCGTGTTCTTGTATCCTTTCAGGATAAAAGAGATCCCGATCACGAAAAGAATAACGGTTATGATCACGAGGACAAAAATGAGCAACATCGACTTGGGTCTCCTAGATATACTTGTGTTCTTTTAGATACGGAACATAATCTGCGATCGATTGCTCCAGGGACAAAAAAGGCTTTTTATATCCAATGCTGCGCAGTTTCCCCATATCCGCTTGCGTAAAATATTGATACTGTAATCTTAAAGTCTCCGGCATGTCAATGTAATCAATGTGCGGCGTCTTTTCAACCGCCTTAAATAGCGCCTTGGCTAGATCATTCCAGGTCCGCGCCTCGCCGCTTCCTACATTAAAAATACCACTGATCTTGGGATTTTTATAAAAAAACATAACAATATCTATGGCATCCTTGACGTAAATAAAATCCCTTTTTTGCTCCCCATCGGCATAGTCTTTACGATAGGATCTAAACAATGAGATCTTCCCCTCTTTGGCGACGCGGTCGTAGGATTTGGCCACCACACTGCGCATATCCGCCTTGTGATATTCATTGGGCCCGAAGACATTAAAGAATTTTAAACCCACCACCTTATCCAGCACCTGATGATCCAGCGCCCACTGATCGAATTTTTGTTTGGATTGGCCGTAATAATTCAGCGGTTTACACTTTTTTAGCGTTGCCTCATCGTCTCTGTAACCGTGGCTCCCGTCACCGTAGGTCGCGGCGGAACTGGCATAAATAAAACGCGCCTTGTGTTTTAACGCCCATTCTGCCAAAGAACGCGTGTACTCAAAGTTGTTCGCCTCAAAGTACTCTTTATCCTGCAGCGTTGTTGAACTGCAGGCGCCCATATGGACGATACAGTCCACACCCGATGGCACGCTGTCTTTCCTGACCACATCCAAAAAATCCTTTTTATCCAGGTACTCGCGATAGGTCTTGTTTTTCAGATTGGCCTTTTTTTCATCTTTGCCGAGGTGATCGACAACGATGATATCCTTCTGGCCCAGGTCATTGAACGCTTTTAAAATACAGCTGCCGATAAAACCGGCCGCACCGGTAACGACGATCATCATCAGTCCTTTAGATCTTCCATAAGATAATTGGCAACGCCTTTACCCAATTCATCGCCTAACGTTTTAAAATCATCCTTTCCTTCAGCCCCGAAAATGTTGCGGGAAAAGTAAAAAAGGACTTTACCTGTTTTCTGTTCGAGCATTTCGCCTTTAACGCTTAAATAAAGACTTTTGGGTTTTAAGATCTCCGTTAAGCTGTGGGTGGTGCCGAGCTTGGTGATATGCCCCTGAAAAACAAAATCCGCCTGATTGAGGTCCCCTTCCGTCAAAACCTTGAGCGGGCCATTACCGGCCATCAAGGTCTCGCCGATGCCCTTGACAATATACAAGGAGACGGCCTCTAACTCATCCGTGGCTTCGACATTGACCCCGGCGCTGAACGGGACAATGAGCAGATTCCCGCCTTCTTTTAAGCGGGCTCTATTGAGAGTTTGAAATTCCTCATCGCGGGATTCGCTGGAAGGCGGTTCGGCTTTCGCAGGCGCGGGTTTTCTTTTAAACCAGGCGCATCCGGCCGAACAAAACGCATAAACGGCCCAAACCGTCAGAAGAAGTCGTAAAAAATTCCTACCCATTGAAAGAAATTTTAACACAGCGATTTATTCGCCTCAAGAATTTATAAAATTATTTAATATATTGAAATTAATACTAATAGACGGTTTTAAGAAGGGATCAACGAAAAAACAGCGACCCAATTAAATAAGATCCCGAGCAGCAATGAAAGCAAGGAAATGCACACAATGTAGATAAATAAGATTTTCCCCCCGAATTCTTTATTGATAACCAGAAGTGTCCCGTAGCTTGTAATAGGCCCAACCAAAAGAAAGGTCATGACATGCCCCGCGGTCATTCCACTTTTTAAAAGGGCATCTGCCAGCGGCACGCTAGCCGTTGAACATACGTATGTAACCAACCCAGAGACAATAATAACGAAATACCCCAATGCCCCGGACAGATAACCTGAAACAACGGCCTTAACCGGATCAGCAATAACAATTACACTGGCAACGATGACCCCCAGCAACAACTCTAAGCCGATCTCTTTGGGAAGAGTGACAAACGCATAATAAAGCGCCCCTTTTATTTTTTCATTAAAAGGTTTTTCTTGAGAAACGGCATCCCGTGAACAACATGATCCTTTCACTTGCCCATCTTCTCCTTTTGCCGGCACCGGGACATGGAAAAAATTGCCGATCATTCCCATCAATAAACCCATAATAATGACCGCAAAGAAAATGTAAACCGTAAAATAAATACCTAATAATTTATAGCAAACAATCAATGCGGATATGGACGTGGCGGGGGTGGTAACTAAAAATGCAAAAACAGGCCCCAGCCGGGCCCCTTTTTGGAGCAGAGTTATCGCTACCGGAAGAGTCCCGAAACAGCAGATCGGCAGCGCTGTCCCAATGAGTGACGTCAATAAGATCGGCCTTAAACCCTTTTGACTTAAATATTTCTCAATGACCCTGGTTGGAATAAATTCATACACAATGCCGCTTAATAGGAAGCCGAGAAGAAGCGACCACCACAGCTCATGTGCATAATGGAAAAAAGTCTGGAAGAATTGATTTAAAAAGGACATTTTAAAGAAGACCAGAACTTAAGAAGGAAAAAGTCAATACATCTGTTTCTATTTAGGATAATTGCTGATCCGTTAAGATTTTAGGTTTGATATCTTTTTCATCGTAGATCTCGCCGAAAAGTTCTTCCAGGACGTCTTCCATGGTCACGATCCCGACATTCTTCCCTCCGGAATCCTGGACGATGAACAAATGCTGGTTATAGACCTGAAACTTCTCCAGAAGTTCATCCGCCTTGGTGAACCAATTGACATACACCGGCTTGGCCATAAACTCCTGGACTTTTGCATTGTAATTGTCCTTCGCCATTTCGCGCAAAAGAACACTCTGCTGAGCCACGCCGATGATATCCACCGGCTCTTTACCATAAACCACGATCCGGCTAAAGCGCGAATCTATGATAGAATCTTTGACTTCCTGCAGGGTCTTGTCCGCCGGAAGCGCATAGGCTTCGTCAATGGCCCTCATGATCTGATAGGCCTTCAGGTCATTCAGCTTGAAAACGCGGCTGCACAAGACCTCTTCATCCATTTCCACCGTACCGGCATCGCGCCCGAATTGGAGCATCAATTTGATCTCCTCTTCCGTGACCCGGGGCGAGGGCATTTTAAAATGCCTGGTCAAAGGCTTTTCCAAATAAAGGATCAGCTTGGCGATCGGACCGAAAACAACGACCAAAGCTGTCAATAACGGCGCGAAAAATAAAGATAAACGGACCTTATAACGCTCACCGATGATCTTGGGAATAATCTCCCCGATGATAATAATCGTGAATGTCATAACCCCGGCGGAAAGCCCCAGCCACTGGTCACCGAAGATCTTTGTGACGCGTTCCCCGATAAATATCGACCCGCATATATTGATCGCGTTGTTAATAATGACGATCACAGCTACTGTCATGTGAATATGCGTTTTTATTTCAAAAAGAAGACGGGAATTACGGCGGTTCTCCTCCAGGAGCACCCTGGCACGGATGAGCGGCAGGCTTAATATCGCGGCTTCCATCATCGACATGAGGGCCGAAGACAGCAGGACGCCGGCAATTAGAATGATAAGAGACAACATCTATTTATAATAAAGTGCTGGGTTTAATTTTTGACGATTTGTTAGTGGTTACGGTATTTTTACAGATTTTTTGAAGATCAATTTCTGGGGCAGGCCTGAAAAGGAAATAGCCTTGTCCTGCATCGACGCCTAATTCCTTTAATATCCGCACTTGACCCTGAGTTTCGATCCCTTCCGCTATAGAGATTATATTATTTTCTTTGCAAAAAGAAACAATAAACTTAACAATGCTCCGCTTAAACTGATCCGTTTCCAGGTTCTGGATAATATGGCCGTCTATTTTAACCACTTCGGGCCTGGTCTCCACGATCGATTCCAGACTGGCAAACCCGCCGCCTACATCATCGACGGCAAAACGAAAACCGCTCTCTCTAAAATGGTTTAAATGTTCATAAAAAACCTTGTAATTCACGATACGCGAACGCTCCGTGATCTCCAAAATGACATTGCGGATGGGGACATGACTGTGCTCAAAGAGAGATTTAATGATCAAGAACTTCGGTCCTTCGATCAAGTAAGGGTTGCAGTTAAAGAACAACAATTGATCTGTAAGCTTATCGTTAACGAGATCCAACGCCTTACGCCACGCCAAAAGTTCGATCTCATGATAAAGACCGTATTTAAGCGCCATCTGAAAAAGGACCTCCGGGTTCTGAAAAACACCTTCCATCTGAGGCCGGGACAAGATCTCCAAGCCCAGCAACCGGAATGGCGACAAATAGTATATCGGCTGAAAATACGGAACGATCAATTTCTCGTCGATGATCTTCCTCAGGTCACTGACCAGATTCTCTTCGACCATCTGGGCCCCGGCAACGGAACTGCGCCGGGTCACCGCCTCGATCCGGGCGAATAATTCTTCATACTCAAAGGGTTTTGTCAAATAGTCATCCGCGCCCAGGTACAAACCTTCGATCTTATCTTCAAATAAATACCGGGCGCTTAGAATAATGATGGGGATCTGAGCGGTCTCTTTATTTTCTTTTAGTTTACGGCAGACTTGAAAACCATCCAGGTCGGGTAAAACGAGGTCTAACAAAATAATATCGATATCGGAATTAACTTTCGGTAGGGCTTCTTGCCACGAAGGTGCCAGTTCAACAAGGTAGTCGCGGGTCTCAAGCAGTAATTTAAGCATCTGTGTTACATGGAAATCGTCATCAATGATCAGTATCTGTTTTTTTTCTTTTAGGTTCATGGTGGCCAAGAATGTATTATAGCACTGAAGGGCTCTTTTGAATATTTAAGTTTCGCCCCCCCTTTAGCGTTATAATGATCGCACAATGAGCAACTTATAACCATTAAAAACCTACACAGTAAGTATAGTATAGTTATATATATACTTCCCCTAAATCTTCTAACTATTTTTAGCGATTAAGGGAATGTCGATTCCGCAAGTCATTTACTATCAAATGGTTATGGAGACAATGCCCCCAAAAGAAAACGCTTTGAAAAATCTGTTAAGAATTTTAGGGTTTAAAGAAAAAGAATAAGGTTTCCAAGCGAAACCCATTGACAGCACGACGGTTAAATTTGCCGGTATTCGGTAAAGAAAAAGCGGATATGGTCTGCAAAATACTCAGGAGATTTATAAAGAGAAACTGAATTTTTCATAAAATCCGGGAAAAAAGTATCGCATTGAAAGTCCCCCAGGACTTGGGTGAGGTAAATCTTAAACTTAAGGCCGCTCTCCAAGGCACTTTTAAATACAGCCTCTCCTCCGATAATAAACGCGGACTCCGTTTGCTTGACCCACTGACGGCTG
>Ga0154339_1140_pt3 | contig 14261 bp, 22 predicted proteins | sample RifGroA2_FD_115867 | JGI IMG/M metagenome (GOLD analysis project Ga0154339, IMG submission 115867) | Omnitrophica WOR_2 bacterium GWA2_47_8
CAAGCCGCCTTCGCCGCGATCGATACCCGTTCTTCCCCGCCGTCTGCTTCGAGAGGGAGTACCGACAGCGATACAGGTATTCGAGGCAATAGCGCACCGCAAAAGAGATATTTTTTACCGGATAGAACAGAGGTCCCGGAAGGTTTGGTTCTCCAAGTTCAATCACGGGATAAAGATATGAAGTTAGAAGGCAGGGGAAATAGCATTACAGTTACAAGTGATAAGCTCATAAGGGAACTCGAAAATATGAAGAAAAAAGGCTTAAAATATGTTGAGCCGCCTAAAGATCTTCGACGGGATTCAGATAGCGATGGATATGAAGCGCCTCCTCCTAACCCTGCCACCCCCGGCGGTATCGACCTTGATCCCGCGCTGCTGGACCTGCAGATCAGGCGTGATTCGAGAGGCGTTCCTCTGCCTTTGCCGCAGCAGCCCATTCAAAATATGAAGATCGACGGATTTTTGCCTATCATCATCAACATCACCCCCGTGACCAGCCTGCCGCTGTTGTCCAATGTGAACAATCCTTCCATGGAAATGTCGAAGATATAGTAATTAAAGATACAAGAAACAAGATACAAGATACAAATAAATTCCAAATTGCAATGCCAAACCAATTTATTGATCATTGAATATTGTAATTTATTTGTACTTGTTTACTTAAGATCATCTTTAGATGAAACAAGTACTAATCCTAGTTTCATCTATAGAATATTAAGGAAAACTAGGATTGGTTATTGTTTCTTGTGTCTTGGTTATTAGTTTTTGATATACTATCCTCATGTACATCCCCGATTTTTTTGTTTACACTTTCGGCATCGTCTTTTCCTTTTATCTTTTTGCCGGCTTCCGCGACCGGAAACAGGAGAAAAGGAACGCGGCGGAACTCTATTGGTTCAGGCTGAAGGCCGAATACATGGAAGACCCCGAGAAATTTTCCGAAAAGTCGAAGGAGCAGGTCCTTCTGAACCATTCTTTTTTAAAGAAGGTCTATAAGCACACAAGCCGGGAAACGATCCTGAATGACCTGAAGCAGAAATCGTTCATGACCACGACCGTCTACGCCAGTTTTATGCACGAGAGTTATGGGGATTGAGAAAGGCCTGATCGCACAGATATTTAAAAAGATGTCACAGATAAATCCACGTAATCTGCAAGTAATCTGCGTAATCTCTTTATTAGGTTTTCTCCTCTACTGCAACGTCCTGCACGCTCCATTTCAATTCGATGACCACGAGCTTCTTTTGGGCAATCCGCATATCAAGAACATCTCAACCTTTATCGAAAATTGGAATGCTGATGAACGCAAGGCCGTAACCTTATTTACCTTTGCCCTGAATTATCATTTCGGTAAAACCGACACCTTCGGCTATCATTTGGTCAATATTGTTATCCATATCTTCAATGGAATATTGCTCTATCAGATCATCAGGATGATCCTTTCGGTAAAGGCTCTCGCGGGCAGTATCTATGAAAAAGAAAAAGTATTCTTTAGTCTATTGTGCGCGCTTATTTTTTTGGCGCACCCGGTGCAGACCCAGGCGGTCACTTATATTTGGCAGCGCGCGGAACTGCTTTCAGGGATGTTTTATTTATGGGCTTTTAAGTGGTACCTGCAGGGCCGGATCTATCGCCGGGCATCGCTTTTGATGGGTTCGCTGGCGGTGTTTATTGCAGGGCTTTATGCGAAAGGGACCATCGTCACCCTGCCGATCTTGATCGTTCTTTCTGAAATTTATTTTCTCAATGATGAGGCCGGCCAAAGGATATTAAAGAAAACCTGGCCTTTTTTTTTGGGCGCGTTCCTTCTCTGCGTTGTCTTTTTTGGGCAGGTCCATAAATTTTTTATTGTAACGGTCCGGGGCACGCCTTTTTCCTTTATTGACCCGAATTCGGAAATATCGTTCAATTATTTATTCATTCAATTCAAAGTGGTGTGGCATTATCTGCGGCTTTGTTTTTGGCCGGTTTATCAGAATCTGGATTATTATTTGCCGTATGACAGCTCCCGGTTCAGCTGGAAGGTCCTCGCGGACCCTTCGATTATTCTTTCCATGGCCGGGGTCATCGCGGTCTTGATCCTCGCCGGATATCTGTATAGACGGCAGCGGCTGGCTTCTTTCGGGATATTCTGGTTCTTTATTTATCTTCTCCCGACCTCGACGATATTCCGTAAAGATGCCATATGGGAGCACAGGCTTTATTTGTCTTTGCCGGGGATCGCGCTTATCATTGCTGCGGTCCTAACCGCCTTTATCCGCAATCAAAAATTGAGGGTCCTCGCCGCTGTTTTAGTCATCGGGACCTTGTCTGTTTTAACTGTCCTGCGCAATACGCTATGGCAGTCCACAACGCTTTTGATGGAAGACACGGTCAAGAAATCTCCTCTGCATCCACGCCCGCACAGCACGCTGGCCACGGCGTATTTAGAAAAAGGTGATCTGGGCAAGGCCAAAGAGCTGTACGAAAAGGCCATTCAGTTAAACCCCCGCTACGCCGAGGCTTATAATAATTTGGGTTTGGTGTATAAAGATCAAGGCGATTGGGCAAAGGCGGAGGGGTTTTTCCGCAAAGCCATTTCTTTGGAAAAAGATTTTGTTGCCCCGTATGTCAACTTGGCGATCCTTTATATGCTCTATGAGCGGTATGAAGAGGCGCTGGCATTGCTGCAGCGGAGTTTGAAGTATGAAAAAAGCGATAAGGCCTATGTGGTGATGGGCAAGATCCACACTTATCAGAACCAGTGGGATAAGGCTGAGATGTTCTATCATCAGGCCTTAGAGCTCGATCCCGACAGCGTGCATGCGCATTTTAATTTAGGCGATCTTTACTTCCATCAGAAAAAATACCCGGAATCCCTGGCGGAATTTCAAACGACCCTGCAGTTGGACACATCTTTTACGGACGCTTATGTCAAAATGGGGCTGGTGTATTCTGAATTAAAAGATTTGATCCAAGCGCGGGCTTTCTTGGAAAAGGCGCTGACTATGGACCCCGGCCGGGCGGATATCAATCAGTATTTGGCGCAAGTTTATTATGCCCTCGGGGATCAGCAAAAAGGGGAGATGTATTCTAAAAGAAGCCAGGAATTATTCTCCCGCAACCTGGGTGTGCCGCAATGAAAGACAATATCCTAAAAAAGATCCATCCTCTGGTGATCTTGTTTTCTTCCATAAGCGTTCTCGGCCTTAAGGATATCAGGGAAGGGGACAGTACGGTTGATCTTTTTTCCTTGAGCTTAGGAGGGGTGTTAATGATCATTGGTGCCCTTCGCTTGAGACTATATTTTAGAAAAGAAAATAAAAGCGGTTTTGATATCCGGGTGAACGGCCTGATCGTGGCCGCGGCCTTCTTAAGTTTGGGGTATATGAATGCGGCGGACCGATACGGTTTTTGGCCGTACGCGGAAGGCGTTTTAAAGTGTTTTTATAGATCCGGAAACGTTAAGTCAGCCATCTTTTACATCGGGGGGAAGAAAAACGGTTTGTACCGTGAGTTCTCTCCGGAAGGGACTGTTTCTTATGAAGGAAGTTTTCGTAACGACCAAAAAGAAGGCCGGCACATATTCTTTAACAAAGAAGAGCGCGTCGTCCGCGAGGAATCTTATGAAGATGATCAGCTGAAAGGATACACGACCTATCAATGGGACTATAAATTATTTACCAAGTATCTGGAGCATTTGAAAACTCGCGAAACCTTTGAAAATGGGAAAAGAATAAAATACGTCTATTGCCGGCACTACTTTGGCTGCCGGATGACGGAATATCTTTATGGGGGAGATCCTGTAGGATATAGATATTACGATGAAGGCGGTGATTTAATAGAGTATTTTTCCTTAGAACCCGACGGGTCCGGAAAGCTTCTCATCTGGGATCGTGGTCTGTTTTGGGCGCAAAACATGAAGAAAGGAAAAGTAGCTTGGGTAAAGATGTGTTACAGTAATCGGCGGAAATGCCAGTGGGAAAAGAGCAACTGGATATCCTGGAATCGAAGTGATCAAGTCCGCTGTAAGGATTATTTAGAAGAAGGCACGGATATTGCTGTGAAGAAATGTCCTAAATGGAAATGCCGGGTCATAAAGTTTAAGTAAGCCTAAGGATGAGCGGCATTCTTGCGCATTTCAGCTTCACTGGTATAATGGACGGGTAAAAAAGATAGAAGTCAGAAGTAAGAAGTCGGAAGGCAGAGAAGATGAAAAATTTTAAATTAAAATTGATCTTATCGTTTTATTTTTTTCAGACATCCGGCTTCTTGCCTCTGTTTTCCTAATAAATGATAAATCGTCCCTGTAGCTCAGTTGGATAGAGCATTTGCCTTCTAAGCAAAGGGTCGCACGTTCGATTCGTGCCAGGGACGCCAGTCTCCGTTCAAACATTTTTGTGTTTGAACTTCGTCTGGCTTCGCCTATAAGCGGTGAAGCCAGACGAATATTTAGAATCGGAGACTGTTGTCAGGCGAAGCCAAAAGCGTAAGCATTTTGGCGAAGCAGGATTTAGATTTTTTCTATGAAAACCCTCCGTAAAATATTAATTTCGCTTTTTTTACTGCTGACCGTCGTTTTCATAAGTTTGTATTTTTATGTCAAGGCCAACGGCCGGCAGGTCGTCCTTAAGGTTTTGAACGCCGGGCTCAGTCAGCCCGCCACGATCGAGGATGTGGAATTTGTTTTTCCTTTCGGCTTGAGTTTAAAAAACCTTAAAATTGAAAAATTTTTCGAAGTTAAAGAGCTTGATGTGCAATGCGGTTTTCCTTTATTAGGGAAGGATGGTTATAACATCGCAAGCCTGCGTTTCATTAGCCCGCGGCTGTTCCTTCAAAAGAATGAAGAGGGGGAATTTTCTTTATTACCGGTCCTTAAGAAAGAAAATCCTGTGCCTGCAGCCCCGCCTTCGGAGAACGCCCAGCCCCTGGCCGAGGTAAGCGAACCAGCCCTACCCTTGGGGTCTTTATTTTCCCAGAAATTTGACGGGGTTGCCATCAATGCCCTGGAGATCAGAAACGGTGAATTGGAATTTCATGATGCCTCTAATCCGAGTTTTAAATTTTCTTTAAAGCAGGTCGGCGGATGGGTAAGGAATTTTCATTATCCTTTTAAACCTTTACGCACGGCCTATGCCTTTGCCGCCGTCATGAACCCGCAGAACACGGTTTTTCAAAACAACCAGCTGAAAGCCTCCGGATGGGTGGATTTTTATCGAAAGGGCATGAACGGCAAGATCCGCATGACAGATCCGGACGGGAAAGAGGTTTTGATCGCGGATCTGGATGGGGAAAATAATGACCTGACGGTTTTGGGTAAAGTAAATTTCAAGAATATGCAGGCGGCCAAGCCTGATAAAGAAAAGGATTTTTCGGTGGAGGATATGCTTTTTACGGCCCTGCAGTCCAGCGACATTGATATCAATATGGATTTTAAAATAAGAACGAAGTTCGATGATTTTGAATTGAGCCGGATCTCTTTTTCCGGTAAGGTCGGGTATGACGGCCAGGGAGGAATGATCAAAAATCGGGAGATCGCCCCGGCCGCCCCTTCGGCCCCGCCGGAAGAAAATAAAGCGGAATAAGGGTTTTTTGGTATAATAAACGCCTTAATTTGTGGTGAGCGTAGCTCAGCTGGTTAGAGTACAAGATTGTGGATCTTGTGGTCGCGGGTTCAAATCCCGTCGCTCACCCCATATTTTGATCTGGGCTTTTGCCCAGATCAAAATATGATGATTTAGAGAGGGGATTTGAAGCCAAGTCGAGCGCCACTGGTTCAAGCGAGACTGGCCGGCTCCGGATGAGCCGAGCGAATGCAAGGCGAGGGAGGAGAAATCCCGTCACCCACCCCAACTTACCTTTTTCTTTCAAAAACGCCACCGGGCCATAATGTTCCGTTCGCTCGAAAAACGCGGTGTCATAACAAATTCGGGAAATAATCAACCTCAATTGAAAAATCAAAAAAGGAGAATGCCAATGAAACGAACAGTTTTTGCACTAGGGATCATGTCCATTGGGATGATTGCCTTGGCCAGTGGAGCAAGCGCAGCCGCGTTCAAAGAAGGCAGCTGGTCAATGACCATGACTATCCACGCCGACGGCATGGATGAACAGATGGCACAAGCCCAGAAGGATATGGAAAATATGTCGCCGGAAGAAAGGGCCATGATGGAGACTATGATGGGCGGAATGGGGATGAAAATGGGAGCTCAGGGCGGCGGGATGGTTATAAACAGAACGCAATGTATGACCAATGACAACCCGGTCCCAAAGGGCGACGACCAGGAAGATTGTCAGCAGACACATACTTTTAGAGGCAACACGCTCAATTTTGAAGTAACCTGCGACGATAGCCATTCGACGGGCCAGGTCACTTACAAAAATGATTCGATGAAAGGGACGATCAATTCGACAACCACCAAAAACGGCAAGGAAGAAAAATCCACTCTCGACATAAGCGGCAAATATGTCGGCCCATGCGACCAAGTATCACCCGCCGGGATGTCTGATCAGGAATTTGCGATGAAGCAGAAAGCGCTGGACCTTAAGAAGCAGGAGCTGGAAATAAAAAAGCAGGAAATGGAGCTGGAACAGGCTTCTCAAGCAAAAAGCCCAACCCCCAAAAACGCTTCGGACAAGATCAATGATGTGAACAACGCCGTTAATACCACTAATAACGTGAAGAATACTTTTTCCGGGTTAAAGTCTTTGTTAGGGCGCTGAGCATAGCATATCGTAAACAGCCAAATTTCTACTCGCGCGTTTATGTTCAGTAACGAAAGATCGGATCAGCTTCTAGTTAAAAAGTTGTAAATTATCATATTAAGCTGTATAATACATTCGAATTTTTCTATAGATGTTTTTCAATGAGAAATTTGTACGATATGGCCCATCAATTCGGGGCTGCAAACGAAGGACCAAACAAAGGAGTCAGGATGGCTTTTCAAGGTGGTGGATACGACAGGGGACCGCGCGAGATGCATAAAGCGGTCTGTTCAGATTGCAAAAAAGAGTGCGAAGTTCCTTTTAAGCCCAGAGGAGATCGCCCGATTTACTGCAAAGAATGTTATTCAAAACGGAAAGATAGCGGCCGTTAAAAGAAGCGTCTAGCGGCGCAAGGAATAAACCGGTTGCACAAAATCCCCGATGAGGTGTCCTCATCGGGGATTTTTTATGCCCTAAAAGGTTAAAAAATTGGGGCAGACGCAGAAGAATCCGGAGTTATACCCCGGTACAATTGATTCATTCTGGATCCCTGCCAAAATAATATCGTTAAGTTATTTCATTCTGGACCTAAACCGTTTAAAAACAAGGCCGCCATTAAATTTTTTAAATGGCGAGCCTCGGCATTCCTTCTTGAAAGGAAATGCGGAAAATGACGGGAGAGTTAAAATGACTACCGAAACTTTATTGTTACTGGTGTTGATCGTTCTTATCGCCGGGCTTTTGCCTGCTTGGCCTTACAGCAGGTCCTGGGGATATGCGCCTACCGGTGTTTTGACACTTTTGTTGATCGTTTTTCTGGTTTGGGCTATCGCCGGAGAGCGGCCGCTTTTCAGGAGTTCAGGGCGGGACCTTAAAACAACGGTCCAGGATGCCGGGCAAGATATTAAAGCGGCGGGGCGTGATGTAGCAGACTCCATCAGAGATACCGTCCAATAACTAGGAGGGCCACATGATAAATCAAAAAGACCAGAAGGGTTATGATCTTATCAAGGAAAGGAAAAGATCGTTCGCATCCGACAATAATCGGCTAGGTCAATATGACGAAGAGGATGATTTTTTATGTGGGAAGGTCCCGGCTTTATTGCCGGACTTTTCGCAAGAAGAGGAAGAAGAATAGGTGATCTCTGCCGGGGATTTTTAATGTCATCCCTATTATACCTTGGTATAATTGACTCATTAGGCTTTTCATCCAATAATAATACAAAATTTCTTATAATTTCTTTATAACCTTGCCATTAAGGGCGGGGGGGGGTATATGTCTGTAACTAAAAAAAATATCTATATTGTTGATGATGACGAGTCGGTATGCCGCGCGCTCAAAGTCCTTTTGACGACCTTTGATTTTGAAGTAAAAACATTTAATTCCGCGCAAAGTTTTTTTGACGCCGTGCCCCATGATGAGCCCGGGTGTTTAGTCCTCGACATTCATATGTCCGGATTAGACGGGTGGGCCGCGCAGAAAAAGATCCTTGATTCCGGATCGAAACGCCCGGTTATTTTTATTTCTGCTGAGAAACAGGAAAATGCCGCCGATCGCGCTGTGAAAGTAGGGGCGGTGGGTTTTCTGCAAAAACCCTTTAATGGTCAGACACTGGTTGACCTTATCAATGCCGCATCAGAAAGCAACGACGTTATGGATAAAATGGCACAGTAGCGAACGCATTGTTGGGATTTCTTATCTGCGGTATAATGATTTAAGGAATTTGATCCCCTGAAATGAAAAAGTCAAAGAATACAAAAATCCCCCCCCTGAAGAAGGTAACCCGGAAGAATTTGGAAAAGAAGATCCGCCGGCAAACCGATGAGTTGAAGGTCAGAAGCGGGCAGTTAAGGGAAGGGGTGGATAGGGAAAAAGTCGCAGATCGAAAGATCGAGGAACAGCGCGAGGAGCTTTTGCATGTCACGAGGGTGGGAAAGCTAGCGGAATTCGTTTCGTCTTTGGCTCATGAGATCAGCCAGCCCCTGACGGCCATTCTTTCTTATGCTCAAGCGGCTCAGCGTATGTTCTCAGGCAGGGAGCCGCAACTGCAGGAGATCCTGCAGTACATTATCAATGATAATCATCGGGCTACTGAGGTCATCCGGCGGTTACGGTTACTTTTAAAGAAGAGTAAGCCCACATTAGAGTCTCTGGATATCAATACTCTTATTAACGATACGGCTACGCTTATGATGACCCATATCACTGTAAAGAATAAAGTTCTTAAGCTCCATCTGGAGAAAGATCTTCCGCTCGTCCAGGGTGATCGCATACAACTGCAGCAGGTGCTTTTGAATCTTATCAGCAATAGTTTAGAAGCGATGGAGGGGAATGATGCCGGCCGTGAACTGCTGATCAGGACATCGCGCAAAGATGCCGGCACGGTCATGGTGGAGGTGAGGGATGCGGGATGCGGCATTTCAGAGGAAAATATGAAAAAGCTCTTCGTTCATTTTTTTACTAACAAGCCGGATGGTTTGGGCATGGGTTTGTCCATCAGCCGTTCTATTGTCGAGGCGCATGGCGGACGATTGAATGTAAAGAATAATTCTGGCCTCGGCGCGACCTTTTATTTCACCATACCTGTTAATGTGAAGGGGATGGTTAATGAATAGCGCTATTATCTATGTTGTTGATGATGATATCTCGATATGCAGGGCCATATCATTATTGTTAAAAACACACGGATTTAAAGTTGAGACGTTTACACGGGCTAAAGATTTCCTGGTTTTTAAGCATCCTAAGGTGCCGTCATGTTTGGTGCTTGATATCCGTCTGCCGGATATCAACGGATTTGTCCTCCAGGAAAAAATGGTACAACAGGGGATCAACATTCCTATTATTTTTATTACCGGGTATGGAGATGTCCCGAAAAGTGTCAAAGCGATAAAAGCCGGGGCCATAGATTTTTTTATCAAGCCCTTTACTGGGAAGAAGCTCATTAATGCCATCGCGCTTGCTATTGTAGAAAGCAAAGCCAGAAATAAAAAACAGGCCGAAGCAGAAAAAATTTGGCGGAATATCCAAACCCTTTCCCCCAGAGAACTTGAAGTCTTCCGCTTAGTGGTCAACGGGATGATGAACAAACAAATTGCTTCAAAGCGGGGCACCGCCCTCCAAACCATTAAGGTCCACCGCGGCCGGGTCATGCAGAAGATGCAGGCGAAAACCGTTACCGAACTGATCCACCTCGCCCAAAAAGCCGGCATTACCCCCATCCAGTACTAATACCTTCTCCATTGCTTCAAAGATAAAATTGACATTACCGTCGGCAAAAACCGGGATTATACCCCGGTACAATTGATTATGTTTTACCCTCCCATAAAATACCATCACGCAGTTGGTAGATCTTATGAATATTGTGCTGGTAAGTGAGAACGGCATGAATAAAGCAACAAAACAGTACGCATAAACAAACAGAGAGGATGTGTCATATGAAAAATGCAATTGTGACCATGGTTGTTGTCCTATCTTTTTTTGGTTTTTCGACGCTAAGTTTCCTGTCCGTCCGGCAGGTAGACGCGGGGATGATAAAGCCATTAAAAAAGGGGGAAATAAGAAGGACAGGGCAATCAATTTATAAAGCGCGGAGAGCTCAGGCGGCTATTCCTAAGTCAGCACCGATTCCGAAGACAGAAGTAAAAACAAATGAAAAGACGTATAAATAAAATGCCATCCCAAGGTTGCTTTTCACGTTAGGTGTGCATTTATAAGGAGAAAATTATGATGATAAAGCCAAAGATAGAGAAAGCGCTTAACAAGCAGGCAAACGGGGAGTTAAATGCTTTTTATTCGTATTTGTCCATGTCTGCGTATTTTGAATCTTTGTATATGCCGGGTTGCGCCCACTGGTTCAAAGTTCAATCAAACGAGGAGTTCAATCACGCCATGAAATTAAACGAGTATCTCATTGCCCGAGGCGGGAAAGTTGTTTTGACGGCCCTTGAGGCGCCGAAAACACAATGGAAGTCTTTTTTATCCATTTTTGAAGAGGCATATGAGCAAGAGTTAAATGTAAGTGCTCAGATCAACGACCTTATGGATCTGGCGAGAAGTGAACACGATCATGCCACAGAGATCATGCTGCAATGGTTTGTTACTGAACAGGTCGAGGAAGAAGACACGGCCAACAGTAATGTTGAAAGGTTAAAGTTGATTAAAAATTATACTGAAGGAATAGTGGCATTTGACCGTGAGCTTGGGCAGCGTAAATAAAGATTGGATTAATGAAACATTAATAAAATGGGGAAAAAAATGTCAAAACATCGTCATCAAAGCAAGGCAGAGCAAATTTACAACAAAACACAGGGTTCAGAACCATTTAATTATGAGAAGATGCCCAGGGGTAGATCAATGCATCCGGAAGGGGTTCACATGAAGGCGGCCGTGGAAGATAGTTCAATCCAGGCCCTGGCTTATCAGATTTATCGTGAAAAAGGAGGATCTGCTTTGGATAATTGGTTGGAGGCAGAGCGGATTTTAGAGAATAACGATTCGGCGGTTTCTAGTTTTACTGTATAGGTAGAGAAGCCAAACATATAAAAATAAGTTAACCATTAACAAAGGAGATCAAGATGCAAAGTATCTACACAAAAGTTAGGGACACGGAAAATTTATTAAAAGACAGAGCACCCGACCTCAATACGGCTTTAAAGCAGGGGGAGGAACACCTCAAGAGCGCTCTTTCCGATGTGGAGAAAAGGATCGAACAAGGGAAAGAGCAGGTCAAAACTGTTATGGCCGATGTTGATAAGAGGCTTCATGAAAATCCATGGCCGATCGTCGCGGGAGTTGCCGTCGGCTGCATTCTTTTGGGATTTTTCATGGGATTCAGTAAGAAATAGGAATATGAAATTTCTGCTCGGTGCGGGGATGACATTATCATTGTGTCATTTCCGCGCAGGCGGAGATGACATCAGAGAATTATGACAATACCTGTATCTCATCGAGGAGGAAGGATGACCTATTCGGAAGATAAAGATTCAGCCATCGATTCGGTAATACAATCGCTGGAAAGAGTGCATCAGCTTAAAAAAAAGGAATTTAAAAACAGGAAAGCGTATCAAAATTCTTTTGCGGGCAGTCATTTTTTTCCTCAGTCTTTGGATCCCCTGTCTGCGCCCATCCTGCAGATCCAAAGCGTTCTGAAGATATCGGAAGAAGTGCTGAAATTTGTTTCCGAGAAAATGCAGCAAGAAATTAAACAGAATCCGTGGGCCTTGTTAGGGAAAGTAGCCATGGGAAGTTTTGGAGTTGGGTTAATAATGGCACGGTGCCTGACTTTAAGAAAGAAAGTAAAAAAATGAGAAGACTTTTTATGACAAATTTATTCCTTCTTGCATCTAATTTGATAAGAGGATTTAATCCCTATCGAAAAGCATCCGTTGATCTAACAAAGATAAAGATGTCCATATGGTATCTGCACGGCATCAAAGCGTTGCGTTTATTGTTTATTAGTCTTTTGGGCGCCGGGATGTGCTTGGTCCTTTTCATGAGCGGCCTGATCCTTTTCCATCTGGCTATTGTGCTTTATGTTCCCTGGGAACCCCAAGTTAAACTAGGTTTTACCTTGATGTGCGCGGTCATTTATATTTTATTGGCGGGGGGCTTTTTTTCTTACGCTTTTGCTGAGGACAAATGGTTAAAGATATTCAATGCTGATGGTTTGATGAAACAATTCACAGAACTTTCCGAAGAGGAGGCAAAACAGGAAGAAAGGGGATCCCCATCCAGCAATTAAAAATATAAGAATATTTAGACACAATTAATATTTGACCACAGAAGAAAGGATGTTCTAGCGATGGCCTATACTCCAAGAATTTTGGCATTTGCTGGCAGTACACGCATAGACTCCTTTAATAAAAAACTTGTTAAGATCGCGGCGGCGGGAGCCAAAGAGGCAGGCGCCCAGGTAACCTGTATCGATCTGCGGGATTTCCCCATGCCGCTTTACGATGGGGATTTGGAAATAAAGGAAGGTATCCCTCTTCATGCCCTAAAATTTAAAGAAGCCTTGCTCTCACATCAAGGGCTTCTTATTTCTTGTCCCGAATACAATAGTTCCATTTCAGGCGTTTTGAAAAATGCTATTGATTGGGCTTCCCGTGCACTTCCGGGCGAAGCGCCACTAGCCTGCTTTACCAATAAAGTGGCTGGCCTTATGAGCGCGTCACCAGGTATTTGGGGCGGTTTAAGGGTCCTCGTACACGTCCGTTCTATTTTGGGGAACATCCAAGTCCTTGTCCTGCCGGATCAAATCGCTATACCGAAAGCGAATGAAGCTTTCAGCGCGGATGGTTCACTCAAAGATGCTAAACAGCTGGCCGCCGTTCAAAATATCGGTTCTAAATTGGCCAAGATGTTGATCAAATTGGGCAGTTAAAAGAATTATGAAGGCTATTGCCGTATTTCCAGCAAGGAAAGCAATTAAGCTCATCGACCATGAGCCTCCCAAAATTGTAAAACCCACAGAAGCTAAAATCCGTATCCGCCCGCGTTAAACTTCGGGATCATTTTAAAAATGAGGTTTTTTACATGTTGATACCGCAAAAGCCGGGATTATACCTCGGTACAATTGATTATATTTTGCCATTCCCTAGAATGTCATTATGCAATTAGAAGAATTACAGCTTAAGGAGTGTGGCAAAATGTCGACAGACAAGAAACAAATTTACATTGTGGACGACGATGAATCCGTGCGCCGCGCGCTTAAACTTCTCCTGGTTAGTTACGAGTTTCAAGTCGTGACATTTAGCTCGGCAGAGGAATTTTTTAGCGCTGTGCCGAACAGCGTTCCCGGGTGTTTAATTTTGGACATCCACCTGCCGGGATTGGAAGGATGGCAAGCGCAGGAACGGCTTTTTAGATCAGGATCTAAGCGCCCGGTCATTATTATCTCAGCAGATAAGAATGACGGCCTAAAGGATCAGGCTTTGAAAGCGGGCGCTGTTGGTTTTTTGCAAAAACCGTTTAAGGACCAAGAGTTGGTCGATTTGATCAATCAGGCATTTATAAATCAAAGGCCGCCAACTTATAATTAAAGAAGTTGGCGAGCCGCGCCGCATAAAAAAATGAAAGGCGGGAGATCGATATGAAAAATAATTTTTTGTTAATCCTGGCAGCGCTATTCTTGGCGACCTCGGTCTTGGGCTGTAACATGTTCAAGGGCGCGGGGGAAGATATAGAAAATGCCGGGGCAAGTATTCAAAGGACCGTTGAGCATAACGATTAAGGGTGAAAAAAAATTAAGCTCCGCCAAGGCGGGACAAGGAGTCCTGATTTTTCTAGTATAAAATTGCAGTGATCAGGATTTCCAGGACAAGATTAAGGAGAATAACGATGAAAAAATTACTAGGTTTATCAGCATTACTTTTAGGTGTAGCTTTTGTGGGATGCAGCGGACAATTTTGGGGCGGCGCGGGCGCCGGAGCCTTAGGCGCCGGGGCCGGGTATGAGATCCAGGCTGAGCGGCAAATGAGGCAGTTGGAGGAAGACTTCAAAAGCGGCAAGATCAATCAGCAGGAATACGACATCCGTAAGGACCAGATACGGAAGGGTTCATTGCTGAAATAAAGAG
>Ga0154339_1140_pt6 | contig 14205 bp, 19 predicted proteins | sample RifGroA2_FD_115867 | JGI IMG/M metagenome (GOLD analysis project Ga0154339, IMG submission 115867) | Omnitrophica WOR_2 bacterium GWA2_47_8
TTGGATTGTTTCCGTTCCCGTCAGACAGTCCAGGGTTATTTCCTATCGCAGGAAGGGGAGTGGGATTCTAACGGCGAGGCCTTGTGGATCATGCGTCAGTATTGTGAGATGACGGGAAATGTTCCGCCAAAAGAATGGAAAGAATCCATCCATAAAGCGGGCCAGTGGATCTGTAAAAAGCGCTTGGCCGGTAATTTACAATCTGCCCACGCAGGTTTATTGCCATCGGGATTTAGCGCCGAGCATTTGGGGCCGAATGATTTTTATTATTGGGATGACTTTTGGGCTGTCGCGGGATTAAAAGCAGCGGCCTTTTTGTGCACAGCTTACAAAGATCGGGATGAGGCTGTTTATTTTGAAAAGGAATCACGTGTACTATTGGGGAGCATTGATCAAAGTTTGAAAAAAGTGGAAGAGCGTTTGAAAAGAACTGCGATGCCAGCGTCTCCATATCGGCGTCTGGATACGGGAGCGATCGGCTCTTTAGCTGCCGGCTACCCGCTTCGTATCTTTGAACAGGACGACCCAAGGATCTTAGACACAGCTGATTTCTTAATGAAGAATTGTTTAGTCCATGGCGGATTTTTTCATGATATGACCCATTCGGGGATCAATCCTTACCTCACGCTGCATTTAGCGCAAGTGCTTTTGCGTGCTGGTGATCTTAGATATTTTGATCTGATGACAGCGGTGGCCAAACTGGCTTCACCGACGGGACAATGGCCTGAGTCGGTACATCCGCGCACCGGCGGCGGATGTATGGGGGACGGACAGCATGTATGGGCCGCGGCGGAATGGGTTTTGATGATACGGAATTGTTTTGTCAGGGAAGAAGATGAGCGGTTGATTTTGTGTTCTGGGATCCCTCAAGCCTGGCTTGAGAAAAAACAAATTATTTCCTTTGGGCCCGCACCAACATGTTTTGGGGATATTCAAATTTCCATAAAACCCCAAGGGCAAAATATCCTCGTCGAATGGCGAGGACAGTGGCTCACGAAAGAACCACCGATCGATATTCAATTGCCTGGTTTTGGGAAGGTAAGAGTTCCGCCGGCAACGAATTCTTTGGAATTGAAATATGAGGCGAATAAATGACAGAGACCCTGACAACTAGATTTAAGAATTTCATCACATTGAAATCGGGGGAGAAAATTTACCCAAGAGAGATCGAGGAGATCTACACAAAGGCTGCTCCTGTCAAAGAGATGTGCGTCTTTACCGTTTCGGGAATGGGGGGCGTAAGGAATTCAAAAGTTCTTTGGGCTGTCATCCAGCCGGATCTTGATAGTTTCAGGGAATTCGGTGAAGTAAATCTGCGTTCCGTCCTTAAGGAGAGATTTGATAATGCCTCGTTGTCGCTCCCAATTTATAAAAGGCTCAAAGGCTTTACTATTACGCTTGAGGATCTGCCGCATACTATGCTCGGTCATTTAGAAAGATATGCGGTCAAGGAAATATACGAGCCTAGAGTGGTCGCGGGAAAAGAAGGCGCTCTCCCGGTATCAGGAGAGCTTTCGACAGAGGACCTCCGGTTGACAGAATCCGAGACAGGCATAAAAATTTTAGAGTGCCTGAAGGAACAATCCGGCGGTAAAAAACCGATCAAGCTTGAGGATTCTTTAGAACTGGACCTTGGTATTGATTCCTTAGGCAGGATAGAACTTGCTTTGCGTCTTAAGCAGGCGTTTAGTTCTGATATAAAACTCGAGGCCGTAGCGAGATCCTTTAGCGTAAAGGACCTCTTCCTGGGAATAGCGGATGCGCTACGCACAGCTAAAGACATCTCCCAGGAGGATAAAGGGTTATCTTTAGGGCCGGATTACTGGAAAGAAAATTTACGCGTGCTGCCCAAAAAAGAAACTCTGGAAATGCTGGAATTGGGGACCGGTTACTTCGCCTGGCTGTTTCGATTTACTTTAACATTCATCGATTGTTTGATCTTCAAATTATTTTTTAGTATTAAGGGCGAAGGAGCAGAGAACGTGCCTAAAGAAGGAGCTTATATCTTATATGCCAACCATACGAGTTTTCTCGATGGGCCAGCCATTGCTGCTTGTCTGCCGCGCAGGCCCGTGTTTCAGATCTTTTATTTTGTCTTCGGGCCGTATTTCTTTAGGCCGTTTATAAAATCTCGCGTATTAAGGAATTTCGTAAAGATGGGAAGGTTTATTCCCTTTGATTTCTCAACGCATTTTCTCGAGGCGCTACGCAGTTGTTTTCTTGTATTGCAACGCGGTAAGGGCTTGTGTTTTTTTCCGGAAGGGCTGCGTAGCAGCACAGGCTCAATTGGAAAATTTAAAAAAGGGTTTGGTGTTTTGGCTAAGGAAACGGGGGCAAAGCTCGTTCCGGTGGCGATAGAAGGAACTTATGAGGCTTGGTCCAGTACGGCAAAGTATCCCAAACGCTATCCCGTTAGAGTGAGATTCGGCACCCCGCTTCTTCCCGAAGAGTTGGAAAAGGAAGGACTAGCTATGGGCGCACAAAATGGTTACGACGCTATATGTGTGGCGGCTCGAAAAGCGCTGGTAGAATTAAAGGAAACAGTATGAGAATTCTCATGATGACGAATACCTATTTTCCGATTGTCGGAGGGTTAGAGCAATCGGTCCATTCTTTTAGCGAAGCATTTAAAATTTTGGGTCATGAGGTTTTGATCGTTACTCCGACCTTTGAGGGGGCACCGATAGAGGAACCGGGTGTTATTCGTCTTCCCGCCTTTCAAAAATTTAACAGGACTGTTTTCTCCGTTAATTTTCCGGTCTCTCGGCTCTTAACACGATTGATGAAAGAATTCTCACCGGATATTGTTCACAGCCATTGTCCATTCTTCATGGGAGATTTTGCGTTGCGCCGCAGCCGGCAGCACGCCATACCGCTTGTATTTACTTATCACACAATGTTTGAGGAATACGTGCATGATTGGCCGGTACAGAATGAGGGGATCAAACGATTCATGGTCAAGCTTGCTGCCGGATATGCCAATTTAGTGGACCGTTTGATCGTCCCCTGTGAAAGCGTGCAGGAAATCTTGCTTAAACGAGGCGTCAAAACTCCTATGGAGGTTGTTCCCACGGGGATAGATCTGAATCGTTTTTCAAAAGGCGATGGAAAAGGTTTTCGCGAACGCCATCAGATCCATCCCGATGCTTTAGTGATCGGACATGCGGGGCGACTGGCATCGGAGAAGAATCTGGACTTCCTGATAAATTGCATGGTCGAAGTGTTAAAAAAAGATACAAGAGCCCATGCCTTGATCGTCGGCAAAGGCCAATCAGAAAAAATGATCAAGGACACCTTTAAGCAAGCCGGCCTTGAAAAAAGAGTGCATTTGGTCGGGGTCTTGCATTATCAGCATCTGGTTGATGCTTATTTTTCCATGGATGTTTTCGCATTTGCCTCATTAAGCGAAACCCAAGGGATCGTTCTCATTGAAGCCATGGCAGCAGGTGTTCCGGTGGTAGCGTTGGATGCGCCGGGAGCACGGGACATGGTTAAGGATGGTAGTAACGGACGATTGCTCAAGGAGATGGGTCAACAAAGTTTTGCGGAGGCGCTTCTGTGGGTTTTGCGTTGTTCTCCTGAAGAATCACAAACCATGAAGCAGGCCGCTAGAATGACGGCACAGAGATACACGATCGAGCTTTCTGCCAAACGCATGCTAGAAATTTATGAAGACGTTAGATCAAGAAAATCCATTTCCGTGGGCAAGAGGAACAGTTCGCAGTATCTTTCCCTCTGGCGCATAAGGGCGGAGTGGGATATTTACAAAAATTATATTCAATCCATGATCACGTCGATCTTTGAGGGAAATTTTCAGAAAACGGAACCTAAAAAGATTAATGATATGACGGTAAAAAATGAAGACCTCTCTCCTGAGAGCATGGCCGTTGACCTGGCCGCAGTTCCGAATGGGACGCTGAAAACCGCAGAAACGACGCTTTCTCCTGCGGGGAAGATTGAGCCTGATCGCTACGTGATGACCGAGGATGGGAAACGCATCGCCCTTTTTCATATTAAAGGAGGGTTTTCCAAAGTGGTCATTATTGCGCCCGGCTTTTATAACAATAAGGATACGGTTTTATTTAGAAGTATGGCTGACGCATTCAGTAAAGAGTTCGATGTGATCGTGTTCGATTTTCGCGGGCACGGCAAAAGCAGCGACGTGTTTACGTGGACAGCGCTTGAACAAAAGGATCTGCGGGCGATCACGGTTTACGCGAAAGAAAATAAGTATGAAAAGATCGGCGTGATCGGTTTTTCGCTCGGCGCGGCGATCACATTGATCGAGGCAAGTTTTCATCAGAACATTGACAGCGTGATCGCTGTCAGTTCCCCGGCAGATCTAGGAAAAATCGATTTCCATTTTTGGGAGAAAGATATGTGGAGAGATCTCATGCTCAATTTTGGGGTCAAGGGCCGGGGGAAGGGTGTCAGGTCAGGCAGTGTAGCTTTACAAAAGATCCGGCCCCGTGATGTCGTTGATAAGATTTCGCCCACACCGGTTCTTTTCCTTCACGGTGAGAAAGACTGGCTCGTCAAATTAAGCCATAGTCAGCTTTTGTTTGAAAAGTCCAAGGACCCCAAGGTCCTGACAATTATGGAAGATGGCGGCCATGCGGAAAGGATGTTCGATGCTTTTCCGGATAAATTTATGAAAATATGCTTAGACAGATTTAAGGGAACCTTGAATTAAAAAAGTAGAGAGGAGGAATGGCTATGGCTAAGAAAAGACATTATCTCCTGCTGGCAGTCGTTGTCATTCTTTTTACTTTCTTTCTTTACAGTATCGGCGTTGTGATCCTGGGCCTGGCGCTTTTCCCCGGGGCGTATTTTCTTTATCAGCTTTGGATATATACGGTTCATTTAAGCGCCGGTTTGAGGATCCTATATTTTTGTTTTGGATTTGTGGCGGGATATTTTTTCTCCGGTGTTATGCTCATGCTGCTCGTCAGCCTTGTCAGGGTCATTTTTCGGTTAAAACTTAAAGAGGGAGAGTTCGGTGTCGGTTCGCTTGAAATATTTAAATGGGTTTTCGTTAATGCCTTTTTTATGGTTGTGAAAGTCGTTTTTCTGGATTTAATTTTAATGACACCCTATTGTGCTTTATTTTACCGGCTGATGGGGGCTAAGATCGGCAGGAATGTTTTGATCAATTCAAAAAATGTGGGAGATCTCTCGTTATTAGAGATCGGAGATAATTCAGCCATTGGCGGCAACGCTACGATCATTGCCCATTCCTTTGAAAAAGGCGGATTAAAACTCAAAAAAGTCAAAATTGGAAAAAATGTTATTATCGGGTTGAATTCTGTGATCCTGCCTGGAGCAGGGATCGGGGATAACGCTGTAATCGCTGCAGGAGCGGTTGTCCCCAAAAATACACAGGTGGCGTCCAATACCACTTTTTTGGGAGCGCATACAACAGATATTTCCTAAAGCAGGTCATCCTATAGGCTGGGTTATACCCCGGTACAATTGATTAAATTTCTCCCTCCCCCTAGAATACCATCATGAGGTTATTCTCCATCAACACATTTATGTTCCCGCCCAAGGCGGATCCGCCTTCGGCGGACACTAACGTTTTGTACGTTTAGGTTTCATTGAAAGGAGAGAAAAATGTCAAAACACCATCATCAGAGCAGGGAAGAGCAGATCTATAACAAAGCACACGGCGCGGTGCCATTTCATTACGAGAAGATGTCTTATAAAGCCAGTGAGTCATTGAAGTCGGAAGATTTCCCCCCAAAGGCAATCTTAACACACAAAAGTAAAGAACTGGGAGGTCAAGGTGCAAAATTGGAGAGAATTTAAATATTGGTCTAAAAACGGCGTTTATTTAGGGCTCATCATACTTTTTGTTTCTATGGGAATGGGTTGCGCGAGTACGCATAAAACAACGAAAACAGAAACAACAGTAACAACATACTCACCCGCTGACCGAGAAAACAACAAAGGGTATATAGCTCAACAACAAGATACGCCGATCTCTGAGAAAAGCGAAACAACCACAACAACAACTGAGGCGAAGGCAGAACATCCCGGGATCTTAAGTTCTACTCTCCACGCGATTGGTTACGTTGTTTCTTTGCCATTTATTATTGTCGGCGGTCTGCTGCGGATGATCTTTTAAGCATTGGATAAAATTCAGGTCAATTTAAGGGAGGAGGTCATTATGCTAAATTGGGCAGCTACATTTTTTATCATTGCGATTGTCGCCGCGGTGTTGGGATTTACGAGTATCGCGGGTTCAGCCATTGAGATCGCTAAAATCTTGTTCGTTGTTTTCTTGATTTTATCGGTTGTCATTTTTATCTTTGGAAGAGCGCGAACCGTATAAAGCTTTCGCAAAAATCAGAAAATTAAAAGGAGGTTGAAAATGAGATACAAATATTTGATCATCTCGGCAATCGTGGCATTAACCGTTCTTCTTTATAGCCCCACCCCAGGGTTTGCCATTTTAGGTACGTCGGAGGATTTCGCAGTCCTGGGTCACGAGACAGTGACCAATACCGGACCGAGTACCGTCACGGGAGACTTGGGTGTTAACCCGGGGAGCGCGATTGTCGGTTTCGATGATCCAGGTGGGCCAGGGACCGTAAATGGAACGATACATGGACCTGATGGGGTGTCGCTCCAGGCCCGGAATGATGCCAACGCAGCGTGGACTGGTCTTAAAAATATGCCGTTTACCAGCAATCTGACCGGCCAAGATTTGGGCAACCGCACACTAACATCGGGTGTCTATCATTTTGACACGTCGGCTCAGTTGACGGGGCCGCTCACTCTTGATGCTCAGGGTCTTGATAATGCGTTCTGGAATTTTCAGATCGGGAGTACGCTCACAACGGCATCCTCTTCATCGGTGGCGTTGATCAATCCAGGTGCGAATAATGGTCTGTACTGGCAGGTCGGCAGTTCTGCGACTCTTGGTACAGATACTTCGTTCATAGGAAACATTCTCGCGAGCCAGAGCATCACCTTGACTACCGACTCAGATATTCTATGTGGTAGAGCCTTTGCGTTAAATGGCGCAGTGACGATGGATACCAATGTCATTTCTGCTCTCTGCGATGAGACTGGCGGTACAGGCGGCACTGGTGGTACGGGCCATGGCGTTATTGGTGGCCTTGTGTTTAATGAAAATGGCGAAGTTGTCCAGGCCCCCATCGCTTCCGCAGCAGTTCCGGAGCCCGCTACCATGGCGCTTTTAGGATTAGGGTTACTAGGATTAAGGTTTAAAAAAAATAAAATTGCCTAGTAAAAAATAGTGCAAGATAGATAAAAAAGAAAGGAAGTGCTCCATGAACGTAGATTATTTCAAAGTGCTAATCGCTGTTACGGCCGCTGTGTTATTCACTAGCATTTCTGTCCGCGCTTCTGAGGCAGCGGATGTGTACCATAGGAGATAGGAAACTAAAGAGCAATGAATTCAATTCAAAGGAGAATCATTATGAAATTACAGAACATGTTTAGATCAGGGATGGTTTTGTTGAGTGTGGGCGGTGTGGCCTTCATGGCAGGCTGCAGCAGTACAGATAAGTATGCCAGCCTTGTCGGCCCGCGGGGCCCTGCTGGTCCTGCTGGTTATCAAGGGATGCAAGGTTTAACCGGACCCAGAGGTGAATCGGGTATTGCTTTAAGAGGTGAGCGCGGTGAACAAGGCCCTGCTGGTTCCGTGGGTGAACAAGGCTTTGCTGGTCCAAGAGGGCCCGTGGGTGACGTTGCGATAGGCCCTATGGGAGAAGCCGGACCGATCGGAGCTAAAGGTGCGCAAGGTGAAATTGGGGAAAGAGGCCAACAAGGAGACAGCTTAGCTGGTTATGCTGGCCCAACGGGCGCTGTTGGTTCCCAGGGTGAACGAGGTCCTGTTGGAGAAGTGGGCGCTAAAGGTTCAACTTTGTACGGCCCACAAGGTCCTGCTGGTTCTGCAGGTTTGACTGGTCAACAGGGAACAGTTGGAGAGGAAGGTTCTAAAGGTAAAATTACGGATGGTATCGCTGGTTTAACTGGTCCTTCCGGAGTCTCCGGAGCCAGTGGTGCGAAGGGCGCGACTGGTAATCAAGGCGCTGTAGGCAGGGTTGCTTCCTGGGATCCTTATAAGGAATTTAATTTTTCTTACAATGAGACCAGTCTTAACGCTGACGATATGAAAAAAGTGAACGAAATCGCGGCTTATATGAAGGAAAATCCATCCTTGCAGATCGGAATTGATGGTACCGCAGTTAGATCAAGTGATCAAGGTCTAAATAATCGCCGTGTCAGCGCCATTCGGGCGGCATTGATCGATGGCGGTGTGTCGCCATATAAGATCAGGACGGGTGTGATCGGTGACAGGGATCTTAGGCGTAAGGGAAGAATCGCTGTGCTTTTTACCACAGCTTAATCACGAACGTGATTAATGATTCTTTGTAATAATTAGTCTTGTTGATTACTGCTGGCTGGTGCGGGACACCAGCCGGCTGTTTTCAAAATTATGGTTTGACCCCGAAAGGGTCAAACCAACCTTAAAATCATCTATTTAAAAGAATTATTTTAGAGATCAAGGATAGGGAGACATGAATAATAGAAAAGTAGTCATCATCAATGACGATAAGCAGTCCCTTGGAGACCTTGAAGAGATCTTGACCGCGACCGGGCATGATCCCGTCGTGGTTAACGATGCGCTTTTAGCTGTAGATATCGTCGTCCAAAAGAAACCGGATGTGATCCTGCTGGAACTAAGAATGCCGCGTAAGAGCGGATTTGAACTTGCCGATGAAATAAATCGCGTGTTTGAAACACAGAGGATCCCGATCATCGCGATGTCATCATTTTTCAAGGAGGAGTTCAGGTTCCTCTTGAATTTATGCGGCATCAATAGATGTCTTAAGAAACCCTTTCATCCGCTGGATGTCATTTGGGCCATAGAGGATGTCATCGGAGAAAAGTAATCAATGGGATAAGGATATGCTGGTTAAAAATACAGTTTGGAGAAAAAGGAATTCCTGGAAGGCTTTTAAAGAATGGTTGACCGATAAGATACGACTGTTTTTTTTCAAATTAAGGCAGCCGTTGGCATGGCCGAAAAGATGGCAAAATATCAGAGGGTCTTTGCTGATGAAGAATAAAAGTGAAGCAGGGCAGGCTGTGGAGGAGAAAGAAGCACAAAAATTGATCGATGATCTGGCCCGGGCGGATGATGATGGTTTTGCCGGGGCGCAAAGATTGCCGCCTTCACACATTGATAGAAATAAAACAAAAGATCAGCTTTCCGATGAAATAGTTTCATTGCGTTTGTATATCAAGAATATTGAAGACCGCGACGGCCTGCTTTTTGACCAAAATCCCGCCTTTAGCATAATCATTGATCCCAATGGCAAGATAGAAAATGTCAACAAAGTGTTTCTCTCAAATCTCAAATACGCAAGGAATGAGGTCGTCGGCCAGCAGATTTCCAGTTTAATTATTGAAGATCAGAGGGTGGCTGTCTCGGCTCATGTGGAGAAGAATTGCATCACCGGCAATTTCCCTGAATTTGAGGCGGGCCTTTATGCCAAGGATGGGTCCGTGAAAACGGTGTTATTTTCACCTTCACCGCTTTTATTCCATGAGAAGGGGAGGCCGTTCAGCATCCTTATGACAGGTGTCGACCTAACCGCCCGCAAAGAAGCGGAAGAAGTTATGATAAAATTGGAAGAGGATTTGAGGCTCAAGGGGAAAAAGCTTGAAGATGTCTTGAACATCGACCAGAGGATCAGTTCTATCCTTGATCTGAATCAGCTGGTTGATTATGTTATTAAGAAAGCAACCGAGATATTGGGAGCCCAGCGCTGTTCATTGATGCTTTTGGACCAGGAATCACAGGAACTTTTGATCAAAGGGGCGAAGGGGCTGGACGAAACCATCATACAAAAGACGAGGGTCAAGGTCGGGGATTCCATTGCCGGTTTGGTGGCGCGAGACCTTAATCCTCTCCTGGTGAGGGACATTGAAAAAGACATTATGGTCGGGAGAAAGAACCGGCCATTTTATAAGAGCCGGTCATTTTTGAGTGTCCCTATTAAATTGCATAAGAAGATCGTCGGTGTCGTCAATGTTTCTGATAAAGGCCTTCTGGGGGACGGCGTCTTTACGCAAAATGATCTAAAGATCCTTTGCATGATCGTCCACCAGGCGGCCATCTCTATCGAGAATGCCAACCATTGCAGGAAATTGGAATATCTTTCCACAACAGATTCCTTGACGGGGATCAATAATCACCGTTACTTTCTGCTGACTTTAAAGCATGAGATCGAGCGTTCCAAGCGGTATTCTAACCCGATGTGTCTTTTGATGTTCGATGTTGATGATTTTAAATCATGCAATGATTTGTACGGACATTTGGAGGGCGATCAGGTCCTCAAAGAGATCAGCCGGGTTGTTAAAACTAACCTGCGGACGGTTGATATCCTCTGCCGTTATGCGGGCGATGAATTTGCGGTTATCCTGCCCGAAACCGGCATAGCGCAAGCCGAGGCTATTGCAAAAAAAATTAAAAAGGTCCTCGCATCTTTAAATTTCAAGAGCGGGGTTACTTTAAGTATGGGTATTGCGGCCTATCATAAGAACAATGATGGGCGTGATCTGATCCTAAAAGCCGATCAGGCCCTCTATCAAGCAAAAAGGGAAGGCAAGGACAGGGTCTGTTGTCTTCCGTAATAATAGCGGAATGATGAGGCGCTTTGCTCTTCCGGGGCGATGGGAGACATTATTTCAGAGACTTTTAAAACTTTAGTATGCTTGTTTTTAATCCCGTATTCTGGATCATTGTATTCTTCATCTGGCCATTTGGCCGGAAAAATGCCCTTCCTGATGGTCAATAGAACAGATATAGGTTTTATTAATTAATAGTCATAGCTATTATCCCTTTAAACGGGTATACTTATAGTAGATCAATTAGATAGATCAGTCCCACCATCTTAGGCTCTCTGTTATTTTTCCGTCTATTTATCGGTCTTAAACTTTTATAAAGCATGAAATGATGCCTTCCGATCATTAACTGTGTAGACGTCCCTATCTCTAGAAAAAGTTATTCAGTTTGGCAAAGATACCGCCAAATATCATCCCAAAGGGCCAAAGTCCAGCATGCAAGTAGGAACGATCTCAAAGATCTTTCACGATGGGGAATATGGGAAGATCACAACAAGGAACGGACAAGAGGCGCATTTCCATAAAGGCTGTTTATGGAACACGGAATTCGAGGAGTTAAAGGAAGGGCAGGGCGTAGAATTTGAGATCCAGCCGTCGTACAAAGGGCATCTTGCTTTTCAGATCCGTCTTTATATTGAAGAAATAGGGATTTAACGTTAACGGAGGCAGTCATGTCAAAAGGGAAGGTCAAAGAATATGATTCAAACCGGGGATATGGGGTCATTATCGATTTTGACTCAGGTCTAGATCTTCCGGTTTATGCGAATTCTATTAACTTAAAAGAGGGCGAGACCCTGCAAGGGGAACAGAACGTTGAATATGAAATCGAAAATAATCGGCATAATAACCGGGCCATTAATGTAAGAATTTCATTGTGTTAGTTATTAAAGATCAATTTATTAAGAATTGAAGGTAAAATATGGAAAAAGGAAGGATCAGAAGCATCACGGGTCATGACAGCAGCGGAACTATCGCTGATGGAGAAGGCCGGCTGATCAATTTTAGTAACAGCAGTATCGTGGGACGGGACAGGCTTGGTTTAAGGATGGGAGATCTTGTTTGGTTTGAGAGGATCGGCACGCATGCCAGCTCCAACGCGATAAACATTAGGAAATGTTAAAAGGTTAATAAAGAAGGTGGATATGTCCAAAGAAGAAACCATTGATGTCGAGGGGATCGTCACGAAATCATTATCCAATGCCAAATATACGGTGGAAATGGAGAATGGGCATACGATCACCGCTTATCCCGCCGGGAAGATGAGAAAATTTTTCATTAAGATCCTGCCCGGGGATAAGGTCAATGTGTCCCTATCGCCGTATGATCTGAGCAGGGGAAGGATCACCTTCAGGCATAAAGTATAAAAGGATATGTCGTTGCCGGCGGTGTTTGTGGTCGTAGGTCGTACCCGCCGGCACGACCCTTTATCATAGAAGAGTATAAATAAGATGATACATTGGGCAGGCAGAGTTTTTATTATAGCTATTGCTGTGGGGTTGTTTGGATTGACGGGAAAGGCCGGCCCATCCATCGATACCGTTAAGATCTTATTCGGGATTCTTTGCTTTTTAGCGTATGTCCTCTTTCATATCGGCAGCAGGAGACAGCCCGCAGAAGGAGTTTAAAAAGGAGCCGTTATCAAAAAATTGATCACATCCCATAAAGGGCGAAAATGCAAAGTCCGCCTCTGCAAACATATCTTGAGCATTTATAATCACGCGGATTATTGCCACATCCATTCCGACTATTCCTCTCAGGATTATCGAAACGCTGAGCTCTCGGGACGTCCGAATTTCTTTAAAAAGCCGGCCAGCCAGCAGGCAGGGAACAGCTATTAAGAAATTAATCACATCTCATAAAGGGCGAAAGTGCAGGCATCCGCAGTGCAAACATCTCTTGAGCATCTACAATCACACATTCTATTGCAATATTCACTCCGATCATTCCTCGCAGGACCAAAGAACCCTTGCTGTCGCGCGGCGTAACCCGGTCCATAAATAACATATCCGGCTTAAACATAGCAAAAGACATCAGCCAAGTTGTAAAAATTTGCAAACGGGAAAATAAATTGTTAAGATAACTACTCCTTATGCGATTCATTATAAATACTCTAATAATGGTGGCCGCAGTCTTAAATTTTGCCATTTTCAGTTTAGCTGAAGAAGGAGCAACCCCCATGAAAACAGAAAAAGCAATCTTGGCTGGAGGATGTTTTTGGTGCACCGAATCTGTTTTTAAGAAGATCCACGGTGTCATTGATGTTTTAGCGGGATATACCGGCGGAGAAGAGAAGGACCCTAATTATGAAGAAGTCGGCAGCGGCACGACGGGGCACGTTGAGGCTATCGAGGTCACTTTTAATCCCGACCAAGCATCCTATGAAGAAGTCCTAAATGTTTTTTGGCGCGATATCGATCCCACCGACCCGGGCGGGCAGTTTGCCGACCGCGGTCCCCAGTATAAGACCGCGATCTTTTATTTAAATGATGAGCAAAAACGCATCGCCGAAGAATCCAAGGCCAAACTCGCGAAAAGCGGGATGTTCGATAAGCCAATCGCCACGCAGATCTTGAAAGCCGGGCCTTTTTACCGCGCGGAAGAATACCATCAGGATTATTCCGAAAAACAGCCCGAGCATTATAAAAGATACCGTATCGGCTCGGGGCGGGAGGCATTCGTGAATTCAAAATGGAAAAGCGCTCCGACCATTTGTCCGTTGCCGAGAAAGAATCCCGGGCAATCCAAGGCAGGCGGAAAAGATCTAACAAAACTTTCTTCCATGGAATATAAGGTCACGCAGGAAAACGGCACGGAACCCCCTTTTCAAAATGAATATTGGAACAATCATGAAGAAGGGATCTATGTTGACGTGGTCACCGGCGAACCCTTATTCAGCTCAGTGGATAAATTTGATTCCGGGACAGGGTGGCCGAGTTTTACCAAGCCGATCGAACCCGCGAATGTTATTGAGAAAGAAGACGCAAGCCACTTCATGCAGCGCACCGAAGTCCGCAGCAAAGACGGCGATTCCCATTTAGGCCATCTGTTCGGTGACGGTCCCGCCGACCAGGGAGGCATGCGTTATTGCATCAATTCCGCCGCATTAAAATTCATCCCGAAGAAAGACCTGGAAAAAAAGGGATACGGGCAGTATAAAAAATTATTTGAGAAAAAATAGTCGCTCCGCAGCGCCCGCTTCCGGTGCCAAAGTTTTTTCAGGGCTCTTCTGTTGTTGTGCCTACCTGCTTTTAGAGTGATTTTTCTTTTATCTTTTAAAGAGTGTAGTAAAATATTCACATAGAATTAAACGAATATCAGTAAATCAGAGAATCAGAACACAAACTGTTTACCCGTTTTCCATTCTTTTATTATTTTATCTGGTATTCTGATATCCTGATAAACTTAACGAAATAAACAATTATGTCTTATGTGTTGAGCATTGGTTTGATTGTCGGTGTCATCGCGTTTTTCTCTTTACGCAGGTACAGCCAAAAGGAAGTCATCAAGCTTATCTGTCTGGCCGGGGCGCGGCGTAACGGG
>Ga0154339_1144_pt7 | contig 14187 bp, 13 predicted proteins | sample RifGroA2_FD_115867 | JGI IMG/M metagenome (GOLD analysis project Ga0154339, IMG submission 115867) | Omnitrophica WOR_2 bacterium GWA2_47_8
AAATATTTACATGTTTAACTTCGCCGAGGCTGCGTTCTCATTGCTTCCATTCAAAAAGCCCTGCGAAGCTAAACGCGAAAGCCTTTTAGCGAAGCATGGGCCATTCCACCACTTGCCCGGAACAAGCTATCAGATATCAGCTCTCAGGCATCAGCAGCTTATTAGCTTTGAGCTTTTAGCTGCTGAAAGTCCTGGTTTTCCTTAATGAATAATTAGAAGAAATTGGGACTGACACCTGACGGCTGAAAGCTTTTTTAAGGCGTGGAGCGGAATCGAACCGCTGAATAATGGTTTTGTCCCTCGCATCCTAAAATCTTTTGGAGGCGGCAATCGGAATCGAACCGATGAATAACGGTTTTGCAGACCGCTGCCTTACCACTTGGCTATGCCGCCAACTACTTATCAAGCATTGCTCGGGATGCCGAGCATTAGCGAGGCACAGACCACTGCCTTACCACTTTCCGCCAAAGGCGGATCCGCCTCAGGCGGAGGCTACCACGCCATTAAATTTCAAAAATCAATCGTCTGCCAAAATTATTTAGCGATCCGGACAACGGCTTTGACAATGTCTTCAACTTCCGCCAGATGACCTTCCCCAAACGTACCGCAGGCCAACTGCCCTTTGATCGGTTCAATGAACTGAAACCCGCGTTTTCTCAAACGCGCACAGTTTTCCTGAACGGCTTCATTTTTATACATAACATCGTTCATTGCCGGGGCAATGGCAAGCTTGGCCCGTGTGGCCAAAACAACACACGTTAACAGATCATCCGCGAGGCCGTTGGCTATTTTTCCGATGATATTGGCGGTGGCTGGGGCGATTAAAAGGATGTCTGCCTCTTTGGCCAAGCTGATATGGCTCATCGGCCAGGCAGGATCACCTTCATCAAACATATCACGATGAACTTTATTCCCCAGGAGGCTGGTAATGGTAAGAGGCGTGATAAACTTCTCTGCCTCTTTGGTCATGATGACCTGGACAGAGAATCCTTCTTCCTGCAATCTTCGAATAATATCGCCTGCTTTATAAGCTGCAATACTGCCCGTGACACCTAAAACGATATTCCGGACACGGCCCTTTTGAATGGCTTCTTTTTTCATCAAACCCCAACTTCTTTTTGCTCTTCCTGATTTTCATCTTTTTTGCTAGGGGCCTTCTGTTTACCAGAAGCCGCCGGCTTGAATTTATCGGCCACGTCTTTGAGCACAACCCTTCCAGCTAAAATTTCCTCTAGGGCAATAGTTGCCGTCTTCTCGCTCGAAGCTTTCTCGATGAGCCTTGTTTTGCCCTCTGCCAGCTCTGTCGCTCGATTCGCGGCTAAAAGAATTAACTTATAAACACTGTAATTCGCTTTTGGTAACAAATGCTCAAGTGGTTGATAACCCATTTTCTTTAAAACCTCCTAAGTGTATTTTTCTTTTATATTTTTAGGGAGAAATTTTATAGCATAGGTTCTCTTGCTTGTCAATTCCTTAAAACCTTCCCCCTCAAACATTAACGTCGGCAAAATTAACCCCTATTTCTCTACCGCACGCCGTTCTTAAGCTCTTTCAAGATGATATTTTCAAGCCGCTTATACGCCTTTAAAAAATCATCATTAGTAAGGACATGGTGATATGTTTTTGCTTCTTTGAGCTCCTTCTTTGCTCTTTTTAAACGCGTTGCCAGGCTTTTTTTACCTTCCGAACCGCGGCTCGTTAATCTGCGGCGAAGGTCCCGCAAGGTAGGCGTTTTAACAAATATCCTTACCGCCCCGGGGAATTTTCTGCTTACGGTCTTGGCGCCCTTGACATCAATGCACAACAGGACATTTTTTCCCGAATCCACTAATTGAGCGACCGCCTCTTTGGGCGTGCCATAATAATTATCAAAAACCTTTTCGTATTCTAAAAAATATCCGTCCCTTTTCCGCCTTAAGAATTCGCCCTTGCTTAAAAAAATATAATCCCGCCCGCTGGTCTCGCCCTGCCGCTTTGAACGCGTGGTTGCGGAAATCGATTTGGTCAATTTCTTTGACAACCGTTTACTTGAAAGCAGTTTTTTATAAAGCGTCGTTTTCCCAGATCCCGAGGGGCCGGAAAGAATGAAAATTTTGCCCTTATGTTTCATAAAGGGACTGCCTATTCAATATTTTGGGCCTGTTCCCGGATCTTTTCAATTTTACTTTTTAGGGCTATCACGGCCGTGGTCACGATCTTGTCCTGGAGCTTTGAGCCGATGGTGTTGGCTTCACGCTGCATTTCTTGCGCGATAAAATCAATATTCTTGCCGGAAGGGCCTTTGCCGTTCAAAGAACCTTTCAACTCTTCAATAAAATGACTTAACCGGGCCAATTCCTCATTCACGTCATTGCTTTTCTGAAAAGAAACATACTCTTCCTCGGTCAATTGCTTGCGCTGAACGACCAAGATCGCCTTGTCCCTTTTTTCTATCAACTTGATTTGGCTTTGCATGTCCGCGGCTTGTCGCCGGATATCCGCGGAGAGGCTCTTCCCCTCCCGGATGCGCATTTGAGTTAAGCCGTTTAAAGATCTAATAAAGGCCTGTTCAAGGGTCGGCCAGGCATGTTCCGGCTCCCAGGAAGATTCTTTTATCTCGATCACTCCCGGAAGCTGTGTTAAGTCAGAGATGCTCAATTCGTCCTTAATGGGAAAATCTTTTTTTAATGCCCTGGCATGTTTTAAATATTGCCTTAAAACATCTCTATTTAAAACGACCTCGGCCGATGGCTTGTGCGTGATCCTAAAAGAGACCGTTAATTTCCCGCGGTTGACCTGCTTATCAACGAGTTCGCGTACTTTATTTTCAATCGAACTGAAACCGGCCGGCGAATAAAACGTGACATCCAAATAACGGTGATTGAAACTTTTAATCTCAACCGTTCCTTTTATTTTCCCCGCTGAGAACTGCGCGCTGCCAAAACCTGTCATTCCTTTGATCATCAGTAGCTCCTTAAGCCCAAACCTTTCGCTTACGATTGTCCTGAATGGTTTTGGCCGGATATAAATTGATTAAAATTTCATCGGGTTGGAACCAAAGCTTAATTTCACGCTGCGCCTCTTTTGGGTCGGAAGAGACATGAAGCAGGTTTTCATACAACCCCTCCTCCGTAACTGAACCATAAGCGCCGCGGATGCTTCGGGGGTCCGCCTCTTTTGGATTGGTGGCCCCTGCGATCTCCCGGCATTTCTTGATGGCATGATTGCCTTGCAGGATCATCGCGATGACATTCTTCGCGCTGTGGTATTTACCGGTCATATGATTTATGACCGTCTGATAAAAAGGCTGGCCCCTCAGATGAAAGTAATGTTCCTTGGCCAGGTCGACGGTGACATACAATGTTTTAATGGCAATGAGTTCCAGCCTGGCTTTTTCCAGCTCATCGAAAACTTTACCGACCAAAAATTTAGTTAGCCCCTCGGGTTTGATAACGACCAACACTTCTTCTTTCATTTCTGAAATATCCTTACAATTCGCTCTAGATCAGCATCGGAATAATATTCGATAACGATATTCCCTCTTTTTTTCTGATGAACGATGCGCACCTTAGTCCCCAAAATTTTTTGCAGTAACTCTTCCAAAGAGTTGATGTGGCCATCTTTGGATGCGGATTTCGCTTTCGAAGATTTCGGGGTTTTCAATCCGCTTCGGATGATCGTCTCCAGTTCGCGGACCGATATTCCCTTCGCAACAATGTGATCGAAGATCTCTTTCTGCAGAGGTTCGCTTTCCACGCCAAGCAATGCACGGCCGTGCCCTTCGGAAATAATCCCTTTCGCGATGCTGTCCTGGATGCCTTGCGGAAGTTTCAGAAGGCGCAACAAATTCGTGATCGTGCTGCGGTCTTTTCCAACGGATTGCGCTACCGATTCTTGTGTATAGGAGAATTCTTCAATGAGTTTTCGGAACGCCTGTGCCTCCTCGATGGGATTTAATTCTTCGCGCTGAATATTTTCAATTAAGGCTAAGACAAGCGCCTCTTGATCCGAAGCCGGCCGGATAACAACCGGCACTTTTTCTAAATTTAAAGCGAGCGCGGCCCGCAATCTTCTCTCGCCGGCAATGACTTCGTAATTTTCACCCTTGGGCCTTACTAAGATCGGCTGAAGAACACCTTTCTCCTTGATGGACGAGATCAATTCCTGTAATTTTTCATCATCATAATTTTTTCGCGGCTGCTGAGAATTAAATTTAATGGAACGGATATTGATTTCCGCGACCTTCTCCCCTGCTTTTACTTCTGCCTTTTCCGGAATCAGCGCTGATAATCCTTTGCCCAAAGCTCTTTGTTCCATATATCCCACCATCCTTTTGCGTCGTTTTTCGAGCGGTTAATTCTGCGGTGAATTAGTAGATTTATTTCCTTCTAACACATTGATATCTAATGAGTTACGAATGTTTAAAAGCCCCAAAACTTCCCTTGCCAATTCCTCATACTTTTTTGCGCCAATTGAGCTCGCATCATAATAGGCGATCGGTTTTCCATAGCTCGGCGCTTCACTTAACTTGATGTTGCGCGGAATAATGGTTTGATAAACCTTATCCTTGAAGAAATTTTTAATTTCATTAATGACTTCCGTCGTCAAATTTGTCCTAAAATCTGCCATCGTCATCAAAACTCCTTCGATGGCCAAATTAGGATTCAATCCATCGCGTATCAAACTGATCGTGTTTAATAATTGGGAAACACCTTCCAGCGCATAAAATTCACATTGAATGGGTATTAAAATCGATTCGCTGGCAGCCAAGGCATTAACTGTCAATAGCCCCAAAGACGGCGGTGAATCAATAAAGATAAAATCATAATTTTCCTTGATTGGCTGTAATGCTTTTTTTAACCTTGTCTCTCTGGACAGTGCCCCAACCAACTCGATTTCCGCGCCTGTTAAGTTAATATTACACGGAATAATGTCCAATCTGTCATAAACGCTCTTGGAAATAGCTTCCTCTGCCGTTGCCCGATTTAACAAGATATCATAAACCGAAGACTTGATCTCATTTTTGTTAATACCAACCCCGCTGGTGGAATTTCCCTGTGGATCCGCATCAATAATCAATACACTCTTTCTTTGAATTGCCAGGGCAGCTGAAAGATTAATGGTGGTTGTCGTCTTCCCGGTTCCACCTTTTTGATTACATACCGCGATGATTTTACCCATGCTTCCCCTTTGTTTCACGTGAAACCTGACTATCTTTTCCCTTCTTTAATTCAACCCTTATCTTTGCTGGTTTAGCCCCCTCCATACCAAATAACCCCCGCTTCTCTTCACATACGACCTTAATGACAACCCTGTCCCTAGAGACATTAAGAACAGCCAATGCCTTCTTAATGGCATCCTCAACAGTGCTCCCCTCTACCTCAATAGTCTTTTTTTGTTCATCCATGCTATGCCTTTTGCTTTAAAACCTTCAGTTGGGTTATCGTAGATAACAAATAAAACATTGTAAAATATAAAGCTAGTCCGCTGGCAAATTTATAGAATAAAAACCCCAGCATAATCGGCAAAAAGATCTTCATCATCTTCTGCTGTGCCTCTTGGGCAGGATCTGTAATAACCGTATTTTGAGCAGTAATCTTTTGCTGTAGAAACATACTAAAAGCCATTAATATCGGTAAAAGATTAAATTCATTACCAAGAAATGGCAAGCTAAACGGCAAAATAAATAATCGATCTGGCTGTGATAAATCCTTTATCCAAAGAAAGCTAGCTCCTCTAAAATACACGGAACGCCACAAAACCTGGTAAAGCGCGATAAAAACCGGCATCTGTAACAATAAAATAAAACATCCGCTTAAAGGATTAATACGTTTCTTTTTATATAATTCTATCATCTCTTGATTTAATTTTTGAGGATTATTTTGATATTTACTACGCAAGGCTGTGACTTCTGGCTGCACAGCTTGCATCTTTTTCATCGACGACATACTCAAAAACGTTAATGGATAAGTTGCTCCATAAACCAGCAAGCTTATCAAAATAATACAAAGCCCCCAATTAGGGATTATTGTATAAAATAAATTAAGTGTATTATAGATTAATTTTGCAATGGCATCTACGATACCAAAACTGCTAAATGAAACGATTTGCTCAAAGCCCTCATTAAACTCCTTCAACAGCTTCCCATCCTGTGGGCCAAAATAAACAAGTGCATTAAATTGGATCTTTGAGTCCGGCTGAAGAATAACGCCCTGGGGCTTAAAAATAAACGCAGCCCTTGATGGATCCAGGACTTTGACGTCGATGGCATTGACTTCAAATTTATTCTTAACTATCGTACAAAAATATTTATCCCGAAATCCAACCCAATTGATCGGGCCAGCGATCTGCTTATTTTCCTTTTCACTAAACTTTATCGCATTATTTTTGCGGACCACAGCCTGCGGAGTAGAGATGGAATATTCATAAAGAGTGTGTTCCTGCGGAAGGTACTTTTTGTCCACTCTGGACATATCTAAAGCCATAGTACTGATAGTAATATCCAAAGATTCGGGCGCGCTCGAAAGATTCTCAACCTCCAGCGTAATATTCAAACGAGAGTCCCTGGGGTCGATCTGGTAGGATTTTCTAAAAATGAAATTTTTATCTCGAAAAGAATAAACAGCTCGTCCTTCGATATTTTCATCCAAATGAAAAGGCTGATCAATGTATTCTGTAACGCTTAAAAAGCCTTCCACCGGCAAAGTAGCGCCATAATCAAGGCTGGTCATGGTTTTTAAATTTCCGCCTAAATTGCTTAATTCTGCTTCCAATTTACCCGCCTTAAGAGTAAGAGCTTCCTCTTTGGACATTTTGTCAGGCAATTCCTGTGCCATATAATCTACCGCATCTATATTTTTATCAATGACTTGCAAATTATTAGGCTCCAGTTTCGGTGGGTGGCGTTTTGGTGGTGGAAAAAGGTAGGACCATACTACTAATATTAAAAGAGAAAGAGAAACAGCTGTAAACAGTCTTTTTTCCATAGGAATTACTTTCTTACCGGATCATATCCGCCCCTGGAGAGGGGGGAGCATCGTAAAACACGAAAGAGGGCAAACATTGTCCCTTTGAAGATGCCGTGCTGTTGGTATGCATCGATCGCGTAATGAGAACACGATGGATAAAACCGGCATGAGGCAGGCAAAAGCACACGGCTGATCTTTTGGTAGCATTTTATAATGATTATTAGGATACGAACCATTATGGCTTAATGACGACTATGGTGTGAGACGCTTGCGTCCCTTTTGACGACGCCGGCGCAGCACATTGCGGCCTTCCTTAGTTCTCATTCTTCGTCGAAAACCATGTACTCTTTTACCCTTGATAATCGTCGGAGTTCTTAAATGTTTTTTCATAGTTGAAAAATTATAACATAGGTTTTTCCTTAGTCAAGCCTTTTCCCTCGCAGCAGAGACAAAAAAACCTGAAACACAACAAGTTATGCATTACAAACCCTGCCGGTGCACCATAAAATTTATTTTGCGAAAACTTTTAAGGCTGCCCGGAAAAATTGAGTTGAAATACGCTTGTTCTCTGATATAATGAAAATCACTTTTTACTAGAAAGTGATCTCCGAGCTGTGGATAACCTGTTAACTCGACGGCATTTGATTATTTTTCGACCAAAACCCAAAGGATATTAATGAGTTTGTACTGTGCTCAAACGTTTGAGTTATACACATTCAAGCCCCAATTAATTTTTTTACCATGAGCCTTCTAGCAACCTGGCAAAAAGCCCAAGACATCCTGAAAGAAAAAATAGGTGCCACGTCATACGAAACCTGGTTTTCCTGTATAGAGGTAAAAGAAAAATCCCCCAACACCTTAATTATTGAAACCCCTGACGAGTTTTTCAAGAACTGGATCGTCGAACATTATCTGAACACCATTCAGGAAAATTTAAATATTTTTGAAGATAGCCCTGTTGCGCTAGAATTCTCGGTCAATGCCGGCCTCTTAGAAAAGGGGACGCAGGGCAAGATCATGCAGCTTGAAAAAAGCTTTCATGACCCGGAAAAAAATCTAAGCAACCTCAACCCCCGCTTTACATTTGAAAATTTTGTAGTCGGGCCGTCAAACCGCTTTGCCCATGCCGCTTGCCTGGCCGTTGCCGATTCACCAGCCAAGGCCTACAACCCTTTGTTTATTTACGGACACGTGGGCTTGGGGAAAACGCATTTGATGCAGGCCATTGCCAACCGCATCCGGCAAAATGATCAAAACAAAAGCATTAAATATTTATATATTTCTTCGGAACGTTTTACCAACGAACTTATCGACGGTATCCGCAACCGCGCCACCAGCCAGTTCCGCCAGAAATATCGCAGCATCGACGTACTTTTGATCGACGACATTCAATTCATTGCCGGTAAAGAATCGACCCAGGAAGAATTTTTCCACACCTTTAACACGCTCCATGATGCCCGAAAACAGATCATTATTTCTTCAGACCGGCCCCCCAAAGACATTCCCAACCTTGAAGAGCGGCTCCGTTCGCGTTTCGCGTGGGGATTGATCACGGATGTTCAGCTTCCGGATTTCGAAACTCGGGTGGCTATCTTGCGCAAAAAAATCGAACGGGAACCGGTGGTTGTATCTGATGAGATCGTATTTTTTATCGCGGAACAGATCAAAACCAATATTCGGGAGCTGGAGGGGGCGCTCATCCGCGTCATCGCGTACTCCTTATTAGAGGAAAAGCCCATTACCCTAGAGATGGCCAAGTCGGTTTTAAGCGATATGGTCAAAGAAACATCTAAGATCATCAGTATCGACATGATCCAAAAAAGCGTTACTGAATTCTATCGGATCTCCCTATCGGACTTACGCGCCAAAAGAAGGCATAAAAATTTAGTGTTGCCCCGCCAAATCGCTATGTATTTAACCCGAAAACTCACAAATCTCTCTTTACCGGAGATCGGTTACGCATTTGGCGGCAAAGATCATACAACCGTATTGCATTCCTGCCGGAAAATTGATGAAAAAATATTGACAAGTAAAGAACTAAAAAATACCATTGATAAACTAACTATCGCATTAAAACAGTAAGTGCATGTCTTGTACCAAGCTTATACACATGAAAAATCATCATAATTCTTTAAAATTAAGCATGTTGTAGACTTATTCGACTTATCCACAGTGCTTATTACTATTACTACTATTTTAAAATCTTTAATGTAGTTACTAGAAGGAAAGGATGTTGATAACATGAAAATCAAAATGTCTAAAGATGAATTGATGATAGGAATTCAAACAGTACAAAATGTAGTGTCTGTTAAGACAACATTACCTATTCTTTCTAATATTTTGGTTGAAACGGTCAAAAATGACCAATTAAAATTAAATTCTACGGATTTGGATCTCGGTATTTCCTGTGGAATAGCTGTGGACGTTCTTGAAGAAGGCGCAATAACGATTCCAGCTAAGCGGTTTAGTGATATTGTGCGGGAAATGCCTTCGGGTGATATTGTGATCTCTACTAAGAAGAATAATCAGATCGACATTGAAGGGAATCGTTGTCGGTTTAAATTAATTGGCCTTCCCAAGGATGAATTTCCTAAATTCCCTGAATTTAAGGATAAGGAAGTTATTACTTTGGATCAGGAAGTTCTTAAGGAAATGATCAGGATGACTTCTTTTGCGGTATCTCATGAGGAGTCACGTTATGTTTTAAATGGTATTTTATTTGAAATTGCGGATGATTCTTTGTCTTTGGTCGCGTCCGATGGCCGCCGGTTAGCTAAAATAACCAAGAAACTGGATTCACCTATTAAAAAAGAAGCCGCGGTGATCATTCCCTTAAAGGCGATCCAGGAGATCAATCGGAATTTGAAGGATGAGGGGGAATTGAGCTTAGTAGTTTCCACTAATCAAGCCTTATTTGATATTAATGGTGTTTTGATCGCCACCCGCATTATAGAAGGAGAGTATCCAAACTATAACCAGGTCATTCCTAAGCCGATCCAGCAGAAGGTGAGGATTACCACACAGGATATTTTGGATGCGGTGAAGCGGGCTCATCTTTTATCCACACCGGATTTTCAAGCGGTAAAATTGGAAGTTTTTAAGGATAAAATGGTGGTTTCTAAGATCACACCCGAGATTGGAGAGTCGCGTGAAGAGATCGCGATCGAATATGGTGGGCCGGAGCTGATGGTGGGGGTTAATCCGCAGTTTTTATTGGATGTTTTAAAAAATATCAATGAATTGACCATTGAGTTCGAGCTTTTGGGGGCTGATAAACAGTTGGTCATGCGCTTAAAAGATTATATTTATGTGGCCATGCCCATGCGGTTGTGATTTTATGGAACCCATTAAAGATATCGTTCATGATGTTATTCAAAAATTATCACAAAAAGAGCCAACAACACAGATCAAGATCCAAAATTATTGGGAAAAGATCGCCGGGAAGGAAGGGCTTAAGCACACGCGCATCGATCGGTTTTATGAGGGCCAGTTGACGATCGTTGTGGATTCTCCGGCGTGGTTGTATCAGCTGAATACCAAAAAGACAAAATTTTTAAAAGATTTCAAATTGACGATACCAGAGGTAAAAAATTTAGTGTTTATTGTCGGTAAAACATAAATTTTTGAGAAAGGGACTATGAGTAAAGCAGCCTTAAAAGATAAATCAAAAAAAGAAAACCCAAAAGAAGAAAAGAACGAAGACTATAAGACGGTCAAAAATTACGATGCCAGCAATATCCAGGTCCTGGAGGGGGTGGAGGCGGTCCGTAAGCGCCCCGCGATGTATATTGGTGATACGTCGGTGCGGGGGTTGCATCATTTGGTTTATGAAGTCGTCGATAACTCTGTTGATGAGGCCTTGGCCGGTTATTGCACGCAGATAGAAGTTTTTATCAATGAGAATGACTCAATTACTGTTGTTGATAATGGGCGCGGGATCCCGGTCGATATTCACCCTACGGAAAAAAAGCCGGCGGTTGAAGTTGCTTTAACGACATTACACGCGGGTGGGAAGTTTGATCGGCAGAGCTATAAAGTTTCCGGCGGTTTGCACGGCGTGGGTGTCAGCTGCGTGAACGCGCTTTCGGATTGGTTGGAAGTGGAAGTGAAACGCGACGGTAAAATTCATCATCAGCGATACGAGCGCGGTAAGACCATGACCAAGCTCTCGGTTGTGGGCAAGACCAAATCCACCGGCACCAAGATCACGTTCAAGCCGGACAAGACCATTTTCACGAAGAGCACGGTTTTTGCGTATGATATTTTAGCCAAGCGTTTAAGAGAGCTCGCCTTTTTAAATAAGGGTTTATTCATCAAGCTCACGGATAGTCGCGGCGATAAGCCTAAAGAATCCGTTTTTCAATTTAAGGGCGGGATCATTTCATTTGTCGAATACTTAAATACCAACCGGGTTGTTCTGCACAATAAGATCATTTATTTTCAAAAAGAAAAAGATAATGTGATCATGGAGATCGCCCTGCAGTATAACGACGGGTATCAGGAAAATGTTTTCACCTTTGCGAATAATATTAACACCGTTGAGGGCGGGACCCACTTAAGCGGATTTCGATCCGCTTTAACGCGCGCGATTAATCAGTACGCCAAGGGTAAAAAGATATTAAAAGATGATATCTCTATTTCCGGCGATGATACACGGGAAGGTTTGACCGCGGTGATCAGCACCAAGATCCCTGAGCCGCAATTTGAAGGTCAAACAAAAACAAAATTAGGGAATTCGGAAGTGGAAGGGTTGGTTGCCTCAGCCACCTTTGAGGCTATCAGCAGCTTTTTTGAAGAGCATCCAAGCGTCGGTAACCAGATCATTGATAAGGTCGTTTTGGCGGCCCGGGCCAGAGAAGCGGCCCGTAAGGCGCGTGAGTTAACCAGGAGAAAAGGCGCATTGGATGGCGCGGGATTGCCAGGCAAGCTCGCTGATTGTTCGCAGCGCGATCCAGCATTGTGCGAGCTTTATTTGGTGGAGGGGGATTCGGCCGGCGGTTCTGCTAAACAGGGGCGTGACCGAACCTTTCAGGCAATCTTGCCCTTAAAGGGAAAGATCTTGAACGTTGAAAAATCCCGCTTGGATAAAATCCTAAGCAACGAGGAGGTTCGGACGATTATTACCGCTCTTGGTACCGGGGTTGGGGAAGAATTTAATGTTGAGAAATTGCGTTACCACAAGGTCATTATTATGTGCGACGCGGACGTGGATGGTTCGCATATCCGAACTTTACTTTTGACCCTGCTTTACCGTCAAATGAAGCCCTTGGTAGAGGGCGGCTATATCTATATCGCCCAGCCCCCCTTATATAAGGTAGCCCGCGGGAAAAGGGAAGAATACATAGAAACCGAAGACCAGATGAAAGAACTGATCTTGGATCTGGGGACCGAAGATACCAAATTGACCTACTTAACGGATAAGGCTGGTTTTTCTACGGCTCAGCTTAAGGGGCTTTTAAGCGCTATGGTTGAATTAGAACGCCTGATTGAGATAATGAAGCGAAGGGGAGTGGTTTTTCAAGATTACCTTAATAATTATAGTCAAAAGCCCAAGAAATTACCTGTTTATATGGTAAAAGTAGAGCAGGATACCCATTTTGTATATGATGACAAAGAGCTCGCAGAGCTTACTAAAGGGGATGAGGAAGCCAAATATATCGAAATATTTGAAACAGAGCAGGTTATCGAAATTGAAAAGAAGCTGGAGAAAAACGGCTTAAGCCTTTTTGATACGGTCAAATTGGATGAAGTAGCTTCTGAGGACCAACCCGCCAAGAAGGGCAAAAAAGACAAAAAGGCTAAAAAGGAGAAAAAAGGCTCAGGCTTAAAAGCTAAGTTTTTGTTAGAAAGTGAAAAGGACCGGCATGAGTTTTTCTCTTTGAAAGAGGTCTTGGATTATGTGCGCACACAGGCGCATAAAGGGATGCACGTTCAGCGCTATAAAGGGTTGGGGGAGATGAACCCTCAGCAGCTGTGGGAAACAACCATGGATCCGGCCCGCCGCACGATCCTTAAGATCACACTAGAGGATGCGGTGGAGGTGGATAAGACGTTTTCCATGCTGATGGGCGATGAAGTTGCCCCGCGCCGGGAATTTATTGAAACCCATGCGCATGATGTGAAGAATTTGGACGTATAATATAGAAGCTATCAGCTTTCAGGCACCAGGCTTCAGTAAAAGATTTTGCTGATAGCTGAAAGCTGACGCCTGACGACTTTACAGAAAGGTAGAACATGCAAGATTTATCCTCACAAGAAAAAATAGTGCCCGTATATATTGAAGAAGAAATGAAGAATTCGTATCTTTCGTACTCCATGAGCGTTATCGTGGGCCGCGCTCTTCCGGATGTGAGGGACGGGTTAAAACCTGTTCACCGGCGCATTCTGTATGCCATGAAAGAATTGAACCTGGAGCACAACAAGTCTTACAAGAAAAGCGCGCGTATCGTCGGGGAGGTGTTGGGTAAATATCATCCGCACGGGGATGTGGCTGTCTATGACACCATGGTGCGCATGGTGCAGGATTTTGCTTTGCGATACCCCCTGATCGAGGGACAGGGAAATTTTGGGTCCATTGACCCGGATGCGCCGGCGGCCATGCGTTATACCGAGGCCAAAATGGCGGCCATCACGGATCAGCTGCTTTATGATATCGATAAAGAAACAGTGGATTTTTCTCCTAATTTTGATGCGACACTGCAAGAGCCGCAATTACTGCCGGCGGCCATTCCTAATTTATTGATCAATGGTTCAAGCGGGATCGCGGTCGGGATGGCGACCAATATCCCTCCGCATAACCTGGCGGAATGCATTGACGGGATCGTCCATCTGATCGAGGATCCGGAGATCACGATCAAGGATCTGATGAAACATGTTAAGGGCCCGGATTTTCCAACGGGCGGGATAATTTGCGGGAAGGAAGGGATCGTTGATGCCTACAACACCGGCCGCGGCAAGATCATCGTGCGGGCGAAGGCCACGATCGAGCGGCAAAAGGGAAGCAAGGATTTTATTGTGATCACGGAGATCCCCTATCAGGTCGGCAAGAATAATATTGTCGAAGGCATCGCAGATTTAGCACGGGAAAAAACGATCGAAGGCATCTCGGATGTCCGCGATGAGTCGGATAAGGACGGGATCCGGGTCGTGGTTGAATTGCGCCGGGATGTGGAGCCGGAGATCGTTTTAAACAATCTTTTCAAACACACCCAGCTTGAGACGACATTCGGGATCATTAATT
>Ga0154339_1118_pt2 | contig 13183 bp, 11 predicted proteins | sample RifGroA2_FD_115867 | JGI IMG/M metagenome (GOLD analysis project Ga0154339, IMG submission 115867) | Omnitrophica WOR_2 bacterium GWA2_47_8
TATCTGCGCGACCTGTATGACCATGTCATTCAGACCATTGATACGATCGAGACCTTCCGTGACCTTTTGTCGAGTTTACATGACGTCTATCTTTCAAGCGTCAGCCATAAAACCAATGAGGTCATAAAAATTTTAACTATTTTTACGACAATGTTCAGCCCTTTGACATTTATCGTCGGCGTTTATGGGATGAATTTTAAGCATATGCCTGAGCTTAATTGGCAGCACGGTTATTTTCTGCTTTGGATCGCGATGCTTTCGATCAGCCTGGCGATGTTTGGTTATTTCCGAAGGAAAAAATGGATCTAAAGGCCGTGAATTCGAGGTATCTGCGCTATAAACTGCTAAAACCATTCAAATCTTGGCACAATAAATATCTCAAAAACAAAACCCGCCAAGAAGCCAGGCAACTCAAACTCTACGAAACGACTTTGCAGGAGATCAGTGACTACACCAAGGAGCCGCTGGATGTCGTCCGCCAAAAGCATCATTTAGGGCCGGGAGGGGAGAAGGGCTATGATATCTTTCTAAACGGCAATGTCCCGGCGAAGGCTTCCGTGGAGGAATTCTATAAGAATTGCGGCTATTATTTATATGAACTCCCTCTATGGAACGCGGAGGCCAACCGGCCTAAGTATCTTTCCCTGATTGTCCTGGATTGTCTTAAAGAAAATAATTATAAGGACGTTTTGGATTACGGGGCAGGGGCAGGGGATCTTTGTATTGAACTGGCTAAGCACTCCCTTCAGGTAACCTATTGTGACATCTCACATCGATTGTTCGATTTTGCCAAATGGCGTTTTAAGAGGCGTGATCTGGCCGTCAGCATGGTCCAAGATTTAAAAGAGACCAAAGACAAACAATTTGATTGTATTTTTAGTTTCGATGCCTTTGAGCATATTAAAGATTTTCCTTCCGCGTTAAAAGAGATCATTGAACATATAAGGATAGGGGGCATGCTTATTTTCAGCGGGGCTTTCAGCGGTGGGAAACTGCACTTAACCGAAAATGAAAGATACAATGACTTTCCTGAACTAAATTATTTGCTGGAAAAGATGGGTTTGTCGTTTTACGATCGCTTTGCGCAGTATAATTTTTATAAAAAGGAGAAATCAAATGTGCCTTAAAAAAGAATTACGCGGTTCGCTATCGATTGTGTGCGTTGTTATTATGTTGTTAGTCATTTTATCGCCTGAGATGGTTATCGGAGAAGAAGAACTTATGCGTTTTGCCCAAAAGGAGGATGTGATAGGCCTTTGGGAAATGATTCCTGTGCCGGCAGAGTTTAACAGGGTTAATCCTTGGCCAATGCCATATCAATGGTTTGGTTTTTACGAGAATGGTAGGTTTTCATCCATGATGACAACAGAATCTTATACTTTGCAGAAACAAGAGTTGGAGGAAATTTTTGCGCAAAGAAAATTGGAGGTAGAATATAGACTGGAAGGAGATTGGTTTATCTTAACTTACCAAAGTCTTCCGGGCCACCAAGAATATTGGGGCATCAATTTAGTGCTTAAAGAAGCAACTCTTGCGTCCTCCATTCACATTTTACCCGGAGATCTGCTTATGACATTGGAAGGGGATGAAGGAATCGTATATTATCGTCATCTTAGGCGTGTTCGATAATCAGTATTCAGTGAAAGGTGCGGATGTTGAAAAGAAAATTTCCCAAGCCCATTAATTTGCCATTGCTGCGCATTCTGTTTTTAGCTTTACTGGGAACGACTATTTCTTCGTTCTGGCTTATTCATTTTATGTTCCAGAGGCAACATTTAATCCTTTGGAGATTCTTAAGTATAAAATCTCATGGGATGTGATTTGGTCATTTTTAGGCCCTTTTCTTTTTTTATTTTCTCTCGCGGCCATAGGCGCTTTTGGTATAAAAAATGAGATGAATAAGCTGACCAAAGATTATGAGAAAGAAACATCGATGGAAGAAAAAATAAATAAACCTATCAACCCCGAATAGAGATAGCGGATTCTAACGAATTTCACCTTGCCTTAAGGAAGTTGAATGTTATAATATTGGCTGTTTCAAAACTTTAATAGTGAATCAGGTACTTTTTGGGCCATACTGATATTCCAGTATACTATGAGGTAATCAGTATCGGCCCAAAGCTTTTCCAAAGACAGAATTGTAGCTTTGGGCCATCCATGCTTCGTTAAAGTGCTTTCGCCTTTAACTCCGCAGGATTGGCGCCAAAGTTTTTCTGGAAAGAATTTGTTGTAACTTTGGGCCATTAGCTCATCTGGTAGAGCAACTGACTCTTAATCAGTGGGTGGCAGGTTCAAGTCCTGCATGGCCCATCAGTCTGCCTACCTTAAAACAATTTAAGTGAGGCAGGCTGTTATCCCGAGCGTAAGCGAGGGACGTTTATTCAATATATGAAACAAGTTAACATCTCAGACTTACAATCCAAAGCCCTCGAATATCGCCGGGAAATCTTAGAAATGCTCTGCGAGGCCGGATCCGGTCATCCCGGCGGGTCGCTATCTGCCGTTGAGATCCTCTTAACTCTTTATTCCTGTCAGATGAACCATAAGCCAAAGGACCCAAGCTGGGAGGAGAGAGACCGTTTGATCGTCTCCAAGGGGCATATCACGCCGGGTGTTTATGTGACGCTGGCCAATCAGGGGTATTTTCCCAAAAGCGAACTCAATGGTTTTAGAAAATTAGGCAGCAAGCTTCAGGGCCATGTGCACCATAAGGTCCCCGGGGTGGAATTCAACACCGGATCTTTAGGGCATGGGTTGTCGGTCGCCAACGGCATTGCTTTGGGCGCTAAACTGCTGAAGAAAAATTTTAAGGTGTATTGCCTTTTAGGCGATGGGGAACTGCAGGAAGGTTCGGTGTGGGAAGCGGCCATGCATGCCCCGCATCGAAAATTGGACAATGTCTGCGCGATCGTTGATTACAATAAGGTCCAGGAAAACGGGCCGGTCAAGCAGATCAAGGATCTGGAGCCTTTGAAGGCGAAATGGGAAAGTTTCGGCTGGAATGCCGTGGAAGTGGACGGCCATAATTTAAAGGAATTGATTTCCGCTTTTGATAATTTTGGTAAAATAAAAGACAAGCCGTACGTGATCATCGCTCATACCGTTAAGGGAAAGGGCGTTTCGTTCATGGAAGGACAGAAGAGTTGGCACGGGAAAGCGCCGAATAAAGAACAGTTAGAAAAAGCGCTGTTGGAATTAAAATAAGGTGAGTGTACAGGAACTAACTATGGAAGCTACTCCCACCCGCGACGGTTTCGGCAAAGAACTCGTCGAATTAGGAAAAAATAATAAAAAGATCGTTGTTGTTTCGGCTGACTTGGAAGACGCCACCCGGGCGGAATATTTCCGCGACGCTTATCCGGACCGTTTCTTTACCGTCGGGATCGCGGAACAGGACATGGTCGGCACAGCGGCGGGTTTGAGCCTTTTAGGGTTCATTCCTTTCATCAATTCCTTTGCCGTGTTCTTGACCAACCGGGCCTATGATATGCTGCGCCTGGATCTTTGTTACAATGACTGCAACGTGAAGGTCATTTGTTCTCACGGCGGTATCACGGTGGGACAGGACGGCGCCACGGCGCAGTGCTTGGAAGATTTTGCGCTCATGCGGGTTTTGCCGAATATGAAGGTCGTTTGTCCGGTGGATGTGATTGAAGCGAAAAAAGCCACCCGCGCCTTTGCCGAAAGTGTCGGGCCCATGTACATGCGCACCAGCCGCGCGCCCTTGCCGGTTGTTACCAAAGACAGCGATCCTTTTGTCATCGGAAAAGCCAATATTTTACGCGAAGGAAAAGACGCCACGATCATCGCCTGCGGGGTCATGGTCGCCGAAGGTTTAAAAGCAGCGGAGATCTTACAGAAGGAAGGCATAGACGCGCGGGTCGTCAATATGCACACCATAAAACCCGTGGATGAAAAGTGTATTGTGGAATCAGCCCAGAAAACCAAGGCCATTGTCACCGCCGAAGAGCATCAGATCAACGGAGGTTTAGGCGGTGCGGTTGCCGAGGTTGCGGGGCGGCAATGCCCGGTCCCTATCGAGATGGTGGCAATGAACGACACGTTCGGCGAATCCGGCACGCCGGAAGAATTGATGGAAAAATATCACTTAACCGCCAAAGATATTGTTTCAGCCGTTAAAAAAGTAATTAAAAGAAAAAAGAATTAGATTACACTGATGAAAAGACCGGATTACGCTGATATAATATCTGTGTAATCTGATTTTTTAATCTGCGTAATCCTATTTATAAATTTCAGGAGGCTGCATGTCAAAGACACGATTACATGAATTAGCCGAATTCGGACAAAGCGCCTGGCTGGATTATATTGACCGCGCTCTGATCGAAAGCGGAAAGTTAAAGAAATTGATCGATCAGGGCCTGCGCGGCATGACTTCAAACCCGAGCATCTTTGATCAGGCCATCAGCAAAAGCAAAGACTATGATGAAAAGATCCTGCACCTTAAGGAAAAGGGGAGATCGACCTTCGAGATCTACGATGAGCTGACGGTCAAGGATATCAAAGACGCGTGCGCCTTATTCGAACCTATCTTTAAAGAGACCAGCCGTTTGGATGGGTATGTGAGCCTGGAGATCAATCCCAAATTGGCCAATGACACCCAGGCCTCTATTAAGGAAGGCAAGAGGCTTTTTGAAAAGGTAAAATACGCTAACTGCATGATCAAAGTCCCCGCAACACAAGCGGGTTATCCGGTCATCGAAGAATTGATCGCCCATGGGATCAATGTGAACGTGACCTTGATCTTTTCTTTGGATCAATATGTGGAAACGGTCAAAGCCTATTTTAAAGGCTTAAGCCGCGCGTTGGATAAAAAGATCGACATCAGCCAAATCCGTTCCGTTGCCAGCGTTTTCGTCAGCCGTCTGGATACATCCGTGGATGCCCTGCTCGATGAAAAGGTCGCCCAAACAACCGACGCTTCTGTGAAAGAACAACTTCAGGCTTTGAAGGGTAAAGCGGCGGTGGCCAATTGCCGTTTGATCTACGAAAAATTCAAAGAATTATTTTCCAGTAAGGAATTTAAAGATCTTTTTGAATGTAAGGCCAACAGCCAAAGGGTCCTGTGGGGGTCCACTTCCACCAAAAATCCGGAATACAGTGATATTAAATACGTGACGGAACTGATCGCCAAGCATACCGTCAATACTATCCCGGAAAAAACACTGCTCGCCTTTATCGATCACGGCCAGGTTGGCGCCGCCTTTTCGGAGGATGCGGAGGGGGCCCAAGACATCATTGAAGCATTGAAGGCTGAAGGCATTGATATCAGAAAGATCTGCCTGCAGCTTCTGCAGGACGGTGTTGTGGCCTTTGAGAAATCGTTTGATTCCCTGATCCATTCGCTGGAAACCAAGGCCCAGCAATTGTGCGCGAAATGAAAGATTGACTTTTAGGCCTAAAATGTGTTATATCTTTAGTGTATATGAAACAAGTATTCAAAAAATTGTTTGTCACCCTTTTAGGGCTATCGATCATTGTGGCTCCTTTGGTATGCTGCTGTATGGCCAAGAATGCCGCCGCTCCCCAGGTTATGGCAAGCCACAAATCCTGCCATCAAACGGACAGTGCTTCCCAGCAATCTCCTTCCCAAGGTAAGCAGGATAATTGCTGTCCCCAAATTGCCAGTTCGGATGTAGATAAAGTCACCACCGCCCTTTATAGGGCAGGTAGTGCGTTTTTGTTTTCTACTGCCAAGGCGGTTTCCTTTCTTGTTTTCAATTTTAGCGATGTCGATCCATCCCCAAATGCTTTCCCAAATTTAGTCAAACTTAAATCTTATTCCCTCCCGATTTGCCTCCAGTTCTCTATCCTTCGCCTTTAATTTTCTATCTGTCCTATCTTTGCTTTTTTTAAGGCATATAGTGTTTTTGTCTTATTTTAGAGGTAGAATAAATAAAAAATAAATTAAAGGATAAGGAAATGAAACGAAAAATAGTTGTCAGTGTTCTAATAACGTTTATAGCTGCGGCCAATGTCTGTCTTGCGCAAACGGGATCTTTTTTAAAACTTGATGATCTAATTGAAGAAGCCCTTAAGAATAATAAGGATATCGAGTCTGCCCATCGGCAATTAGAGGCAGCGAGATTCCGCATTCCGCAATCTTCGGCTTTACCGGATCCCATGGTCGGCTACTCTATTATGGGGCCGGATTTAGAGACCCGTCTAGGCCCGCAGGAAGAAATTTATGAATTTGAGCAGGTGATCCCCTTCCCGGGCAAGTTAATTGAAAAACGCAACACCGCCAAGGCCGAAGCCGAGGAAAAGGAAGCGCAATTAAGGTTAGCGGAAAAGGAAGTGGTTTTAAATACCGCCGAAACGTACTACGACCTTTACGCCGTTAATAAAACACTTCAAGTGACAGAGGAGATTTATGAGCTTTTAAAAAAATTTGAATCGATCGCCCAGGCGCGCTACGCCAGTGAACAAAGCGAACAAAGGGAAGTGGCTAAAGCTCAAACGGAAGTCTCCGAGACTTTACAGAAGATTTTCATGCTTCGCCAGCAAAAAGATACGCTTTTAGCGCTTTTAAATTCACTATTGAATAATAGTGTGGATCTGCAGCAGGGGAATATCCCGGATCCGGAGTTGCCGGAGCTTGCCTTTACCTTGGATGAGCTCATTTTAAAAGCCGATAACAATCGGCCGGAACTTTTAGAGGCGAAGGCGGCATTAAAGAAAGAAAAATATGCTAACAGGCTAGCAAAATATGAAAATGCGCCGGATCTAAGCGTTGGCTTTCAATATATCCGCATAGGAGAAGGGATGACAACTGAGCCTGACGACGGCAAAGATGCCTGGATGATCCCTCTTAAAATTACTATTCCCTTATGGCAAAACCGCATTGGTTCTGGTATCCAGGAATCTAATCGAAATCTAAAATCCATAGAAGCACAACTTAAGCAGGAAGAAAATGTATCCCAGTATACTATCAAAAATGCTTTTTACCGTTTTACCTCAGCCTGCAAAATCTTTGAGCTTTATCGAAATGCTTTGATCCCGCAGGCAGAATTAGCTTTTCGTTCCGACCAAGCGGGTTATGAAGCAGGGAAGACCGATATTTTAAATCTTCTCGATAGCGAAAAAGTGTATTTTAATGCGAAGGTCGCGTATTATCAGGCCTTAAGCGATGCTTTAAAGAACTCTTCTCTCTTAGAAAGAGCAACAGGGATTAGCCTGAGAGGAGGATATAAATGAAAAAGAAGATATTGATTTTTTTTATTATTCTCGCGGTCGGTTTTGCGGGGTATAAATTTTTTTCGGTCCTTACGCACAGACAGCATGAGAGAGGAGAAAAAATTTATTATTGTCCGATGCATCCTACTTACACGAGTGACCGCCCCGGAACTTGTCCGATCTGCAATATGAATTTAGTCAAAAAGGAGATCACGCCCCAGATGCCGGAGGCCCAGCGCGTTGATAAACACCCGCGTGATATTTGCCTTATGCATGATTGCCATAAAAAATTGGGTGGAAAACCATGCCCCATGATGGTAGTTGCCAAAGAAGGGGAAACCGTGACGTGTCCGATTTGTGGAACTTATATCGTTAAAGGTGGGAAATTGGCTGAAAAGAAGATCCTCTACTGGACTGATCCGATGATCCCTGGATTTAAATCAGACAAACCCGGAAAATCACCGATGAACATGGACTTGGTCCCGGTTTATGAAGAGGAAACGTTAGGACAGGGTGGGCAATCTCCTGAGGGTTATGCGCAGATCATGTTGAGCCCTCAGAAACAGCAATTGATCGGTATTAAAACAGCGCCGGTGGAAAAGAAGAAGTTGATCAAAACGATCCGAACCGTTGGGACTATCGCTCATGACCCGGAACTTTATCAAGCTCAGACGGAGTATATCCAGGCGGTTCAGGCTTTGGAACGGGCCAAACAAAGCAGCATCCCGGAAATTATCGAACAATCCCAAAGGCTGGCCGAGTCTTCACGTATTCGGCTTCGCCATATGGGGCTTAGCGACGAACTGATCAATGAGATATCCACTTGGAAAGAGGCGGAACATAGTCTGCTGTACGCTAGTCCCGGTGAACCGGTTTGGGTCTATGCCAAGGTCTATGAATACGAGTTGCCTTTAATTCGTGTCGGACAAAAATTGAAAGCTCAAGTTCCTTCGATCCCAGACCGTATATTTGAAGGTGCTCTCCGAGCTGTGGATCAGATGGTTGATCAGGAAACCCGCACGATACGGATTCGCGCTCAAGTGCAGGATCCCGAGGAGCAACTTAAGCCTGACATGTTTGTCAATGTGACGATCGAGGTTGATCTTGGAGAGGTTTTGGCAGTTCCTGAAGAAGCGGTTTTTGATACCGGCACCAAAAAGATCGTTTTTATCGATAACGGCCAGGGAGTATTCGAACCGCGTGATGTTATTTTAAGTGTCAAGGTCGATGATTTTTATGAAATCAAAAGCGGCCTTCAGGAAGGGGATAACATTGTCACAAGCGGAAATTTCTTGATCGATTCCGAAAGCCGATTAAAGGCCAGCCTGGAAGGTATGGGAGCCGGCGGAGGGGGGCATCAGCATGGACAATGACATGCAGCACACAAATAAGACCTCAGATAGCCCACTCATAAGGAAGGAAAGTCTTACGGAAAAGATCATCGAATTCTCCGCCAAGAATAAATTCATTGTTCTTATTTTCGTAGCGGCGATGATGATCGGGGCGGTGTGGTCGTTAAAAAATATCCCGCTAGATGCGATCCCGGATCTGTCCGATACGCAGGTCATCATCTATTCCCGGTGGGACAGAAGCCCTGATATCATTGAGGATCAGGTCACTTACCCGATCGTTACCGCCATGCTGGGGGCGCCCAATGTCAAAGCGATACGCGGATTTTCCGATTTTGGTTTTTCCTATGTTTATGTGATCTTTAAAGATGGCACGGATATTTATTGGGCGCGCAGCCGGACCTTGGAATATTTAAGTAAGATCATTCCTCGCCTGCCGGAAGGAGTGCGTACTGAATTGGGGCCCGATGCCACCGGCGTAGGATGGGTTTTTCAATATGCTTTGGTCGATAAATCCGGAAAAAATTCTTTGCAGGAATTACGGTCCTTTCAGGATTGGTATTTACGCTATCATCTGCAAAGCGTGCCCGGTGTGGCAGAGGTCGCTTCTATTGGCGGATTTGTCAAGCAATACCAGATCACGATCGACCCTAATCGCCTTTTGGCTTATAACATTCCGATTACAATGATAATCGAGGCTGTCCGTAAAGGGAATCAGGAAGTGGGCGGCCGGCTTCTGGAGTTTTCTGGTGCCGAGTATATGATCCGCGGCCGCGGGTATGTCAAATCGGTCGCGGATTTAGAGAGCATTGTTGTGGGTACGGACAAAAATGGCACGCCTATTCTGGTGAAAAATTTAGGGTCGGTCGCCATAGGACCGGAGATCCGCCGCGGTCTGGCTGATCTTGATGGGGAGGGGGATGTCGTCGGTGGAACGGTCATCATGCGTTTCGGCGAAAACGCCCTTAATGTTATAAATCGTGTCAAAGCTAAAATAAAGGAGATCAAACCCACTCTGCCGGAAGGAGTAGAAATTAAAGTTACTTATGACCGATCGGAGTTAATCCTCAAAGCGATCGAAACCCTCAAACATCAGCTGATCGAGGAAATGATCATTGTGAGTATCATTATTGTCATTTTTCTTTGGCATTTTCCGTCCGCCTTTGTCCCTATTGTGACGATCCCTATCGCTGTCCTTCTTTCTTTTATTCCTTTTTATGGGTTGAAATTAACCTCAAATATCATGTCGCTCGCTGGTATTGCCATTTCGATCGGCGTCCTAGTGGATGGTGCGATCGTGGAAGTGGAAAATGCTTATAAGCGCCTCGAGCAGTGGCATGAAGGGGGGCGAAAAGGAGATTATCACGCCATTTTATTAAAGGCCATTAAAGAAATCGGTCCATCGGTATTTTTTTCACTTTTGGTAATAGCCGTTGCCTTTATGCCTATTTTTACTCTGATCGATCAAGAGGGCCGGCTTTTTAAACCTTTGGCGTGGGCGAAAAATTTAGCGATGGCGATGGCCGCGATCCTTGCCATTACTTTGGATCCGGCGATCCGGATGCTTTTTGTCCGTATGGAGCCTTTTAAACTTCGGTGGCCATGGGCCTCGAAAGCGGCCACCACGCTCCTGGTCGGAACTTATTACCCCGAGGAGAAACATCCTATCAGTAAGGTCCTGTTCCGTATCTATGAACCCGCCTGCCGTTTTGTCCTCAAGCATCGCAAAGGAACTATCATAGCCGCTTTAGTTCTGGTCCTTACGACGATCCCGGTTTATTTAAAATTAGGATCGGAATTCATGCCGCCTTTGTGGGAAGGGTCGATCCTCTATATGCCGACGACATTACCCGGTATTTCGGTTACGGAAGCCCAAAAGCTTATGCAGACCCAGGATCGGATCTTAAAAAGTTTCCCCGAAGTTGAGAGTGTTTTCGGCAAGGCCGGCCGAATGGAAAGCTCGACCGATCCGGCGCCTTTTTCCATGATGGAGACAACGATCGTGTTAAAACCCGAGGATCAGTGGCGGAAAATCAAGCGCTGGTATTCCTGGCTGCCGGATGTCCTTGAAGGCCCGTTTCGCCGTTTTTGGCCGGATCATATATTGCATGAAGATCTGATCAACGAGATGGAAGCGGCCTTGAAGATCCCAGGGACTACGAATGCCTGGACGATGCCTATTAAGGCGCGTATCGACATGTTGTCGACGGGTGTGCGTACGCCCATCGGCATAAAAGTTTTGGGATCGGATCTGAAAAAAGTGGAAGAGATCGGAACGCATCTTGAAATGATATTGAAGGACATTCCCGGGACAAGAAGCGTCTTCGCCGAACGAACCGCAGGGGGGTATTTTCTGGATTTTGATCTGAAACGCGAAGAGCTGGCGCGTTACGGCCTGAGTGTTGAAGATGCCCAGATGACCATTCTTTCGGCCATTGGCGGCGAAAATATTTCGACGACCATTGAAGGCCGTGAGCGTTACCCCATCAATATCCGTTATCCTCGAGAATTGAGGGATGATGTGGAGAAGCTTAAAAGGGTTTTTGTTCCCACGCCGTCGGGGCAGCATATTCCCTTGGTGCAGATCGCCGATATCGTGTTACGTACAGGCCCGGCCATGATCCGTAATGAAAACGGCCTTTTGGCTGGGTATGTGTATGTTGACATGGCTGACAGGGATATCGGTACGTACGTTGAGGAAGCAAAAAAGATCGTGGCCAAAGAACTCAAAATGCCCCAGGGATATGCCTTGATCTGGAGCGGGCAGTATGAAAATATGCTGCGGGTGAAAGAGCGTTTAAAAGTAGTTCTGCCCCTTACGATCTTCATCATTTGCATCCTCCTTTATATGAATACCCGATCCATGGTTAAGACAGGGATCGTGCTTCTGGCAGTGCCGTTCTCTTTGATCGGGGCTGTTTGGTTATTATGGATCCTGGGGTATCATGTCTCTATTGCGGTTTGGGTTGGGATGATCGCCCTGATGGGCCTGGATGCGGAGACTGGTGTGTTTATGCTGCTCTTTTTAGATTTATCTTATCAAGATGCTGTTCGTAACGATAAAATGAAGAACGAAAATGATCTAACGGAGGCTATCGTCCACGGCGCGGTCAAACGCGTTCGCCCTAAAATGATGACGGTCATGGCGGCTTTTATGGGGCTTCTTCCCATTATGTGGGCGACGGGGATCGGTGCTGATGTGATGAAGCGTATTGCCGCGCCTATGGTGGGTGGGCTTATCAGTTCTTTTGGTCTTGAACTGTTAGTTTATCCAGTGATATTTTATATCTGGAAATCACGGTCTGAATTAAAAGGTGGACCCAATAATTTAAAGGCCGTCCTTTAGGGTGGCGGACCACCGCGTCATTCCTTCTGAAAGAGAATGACGAAAATGATGGAAGGAGAAGAAGTCAGGAACGTAATCGCAACATTATTAACAGGAGGATATCCATGAAAAGGAAATTATTTGTTTTTGGTCTTTTAGTTTTGCTGTCGGGTCTATCAGCGTCTCTTGCGATGGCCTGCAATTGTGGAAAAAAAGTTAATGGGAATCAGGCCGCATCTTGTCAATGTGCAAGTGGTTGTGGCGGGCAATCGGCTTGTTCGGATGATAGTTTTCAATTAGCTCAAGGGGTGGCACAAGATGAAAGCAACGAAGGCGAATCAAAGGCCGTTGAAGTCGGCAACAAAATTTGTCCGGTGAGCGGTGAAAAGGTAGGAGAAATGGGGGAGATTATCAAACACGAATATAACGGAAAGATCTACAATTTTTGCTGCAAAATGTGCATCAAGGATTTTAAAAACGACCCGGAAAAATACATTAAAAAATTAGAAGCCGCGGAAGCCGCCGGTTCTGCGGATGCCGATGAGCATGGTCATTAATACACCCATCCATCCCATCTTTGTACATTACCCGATAGCCTTGTTTACCACGGCACTGGGGCTGCAGATCATGTCTTATGTTCTGAAAAATCTTAAACTGCATCAATCCGCGATTTATGTTTATATCCTGGCAAGCGCCGCCGCACCCCTGACGGTTGGGACAGGGGTGTGGGAAGCGGAAGGGTTAAACCTGCATCATCCGGTCCGCTATTTTCATCAAAATTTTGGCTTTGCGGTCCTTGGTTTTTCTTTGTTGAACTTGATCCTTCTGCGGTTTGTTCATAAAAGGAAGGCCCATTATTTTCAGGCCGTTTTTACGGCCTGTCTTCTTATAACCGCGTTCTTAGTTGTTTGTACGGCTTATTTCGGCGGTGAACTTGTTTATCAATACGCCGTTGGCGTAAAGGAATAATTAACATTTATGAATTTAGCCTGGATATCACTGTTAGCCTTAGTGTTGATCATGGTCCTGAGCCGCTGGGAACGGATCAATATCGGCATTCTGGCGATGGGATTGGCATGGGGGATAGGCTTTCTTTTGGCGAAAATGAGCCCAGCCGAGATCCTTCACGTATTCCCTTTATCATTATTCAGGATCTTATTCGGAGTTACCCTTTTTTTCGGCTTAGCTAAGATCAACGGGACATTAGATAAGGTTACACACTTGATGCTGCGTTTTGCCAAAGGAAGGGCCGTTGTTCTTCCGATCATTTTTTTTGTTCTACCGTTGGTGTTGGCGATGATCGGGCCGGGAAATA
>Ga0154339_1149_pt1 | contig 13177 bp, 12 predicted proteins | sample RifGroA2_FD_115867 | JGI IMG/M metagenome (GOLD analysis project Ga0154339, IMG submission 115867) | Omnitrophica WOR_2 bacterium GWA2_47_8
ACCTCTACTTTTTCAAATCTGCTGGTAATTCGTTGATCTTCGCTGCCAGGATAAAATCGTTTTCCGATAACCCTCCTAAAGCGTGGGTGCTTAGATCAACGCGCAATTTTCGATAGCCTGTCAGATGCAGGTCCGGGTGATGATTTTCGGCTTCGGCAACATCGGCGATCTTTTGCATAAAATTAACCGCCGCCATAAAATTTTTCATCGCATATTCGCGTGAGATCTGCTTTGCATCGCTGTTTAACTGCCATCCCGGGACCTTCGCGAGCATTTCAACGGCTTTGTTCTTTTTATAAGATTCCCCAATGCCTTCGCACGGCTGACATTTTTTACTCAACAGATCCATACTAAACCGTTTCGACGACGATGTCCGGTTTGTATTCATCGCGTAAAATATTTTCAATGGCCTTTAAAGTTCCGGCAGTTGAACTAGGGCAGGAACCGCAAGCGCCTTGGTAATTGACCTTAAGCAGGTTCCCTTCCAGTGTAACGATGTTGAGATCCCCACCGTCCATCTGCAGGGCCGGCCGGATGGTCTGATCCAAGATTTCATTGATCTTGTTAATTTCCGGATTATCCGAAACAGGTTTTTCGATCTTTGCTTCTTCGACCTTAAAATTGGGATCGTGGTCTTTGACCTTCTCAAGGATGATCGGCTGGATCTTTCCCTCCAACTCATCCCATTCTCCGCTGCCGTCCTGCGTGACCGTGATGTAATTATCGAAAAAATAAACCTCATGCACGTGAGGCACGGAAAACAATTCTTTCGCTAAAGCATTGTCCTGGCACTCACTTGCGCTCTTGTAGGTGACTTTTCCATCCGTCTTCACAGGGGTATTTAAGACAAATTTAAGCGCATTTGGATTTGGTGTACTTTGTATTTGGATACGTGTTTCCATATTTCTCTCCTTAAACCCTGGGTTTTTCAGGTTTTCTACTTAAAGTATACTACCAAAAATGGCATTTTTGTCAATAATTACTTCAAAAAATAACGTACTTATTATTTAAGCTCTAACATGTTGGGAAATAACAAATTCCGCGAATGGAAAGGCGCAGGTAAAAGCTGGGGAAACGGCATTTAAGACATGTACGCTATTTTTGTCCCCCTCTATCACAAAGTCCTGGACTAAGAGCGATCTTGTTTTATCTAAAAGCTGTGCGCGAATCCCGGGTTTTGTGAACTCGGTAAACCCATCCGGGTCGATCGTCTTGACCATTTTTTGAGCGAGCGCGACAAAGTAAGTTTTTTGGTATTTCTGTATCTCCTCAATGGCGAGATTTCTAAATCCGAAAGAATTGGTTAAAAAGAGTTTTGCCTCGTGGCCCACGGTTGCGAAAAGTTCGGCAATATTAAAATTGTCGAAGCCCGCGTAATTTTCCCGCCAAAAGGCCGGGATCGCGGTGGGGCCGATCTTGATGTCGCCGTAAACGGTTTTGGTAAAGTGAACGCCCAAGAACGGATTCTTTAGATTCGGCACGGGATAAATGTTGGTTTTTATGTCGGTCTTATTTTTTGTGTATTTCAGATAGATTCCTTTAAAGGGCAGCATAGTGAAATTTTTGCCAAAACCAAAATCGTGCGCCACGGTGTCCGCGTAAAGCCCGGCGGCGTTGATGATATATCCACCGGCAAAATCTCCCTGTGTTGTCTGTATGGTATTTTCGGAATGCGTCAGGTATTTGGCATTAAAACTGAAATCAACGTCTAGATTTTTGAGGTCTTCCTTCAGGGCGTGGCAGATCTGCTTCGGGTCCACACTGGCGGTCTCCGGTGAGTAAAGGGCTTTTTGATAGGTCCGGACATTCGGTTCGATCTTTTCAGCTTCCGCGTCCGCAATGAGCGACACGCGCGATCCGTTGGCTTTGCCGCGGCGTTCGAGTTCATAAAGTTTCTGCAGTTCCTCTTCGTTCTGCGCCACGACCAACTTGCCGCATTCGTTGACGGGAAGATTTTTGCGGCGGCAGTATTCCTTCATGGCCCGGTTGCCCTGGACGGTGAATTTGGCCTTTAAACTGTCCGCAGTGTAATAAAATCCGGCGTGCAGGACGCCGCTGTTGCGGCTGGAGGCGTGAAAGGCGATGTCCTCTTCCTTATCGAGGATGAGGACCGTGACGCGGGGGAATTTTTCTTTGAGCTTTAGCGCGAGTGAAAGGCCGATGATCCCGGCGCCGATGATGATGTAGTTGTATTGTTTTGTCATTTTATTTAAAGGTTAGATTTTATTGTAAAGGGTGGGCGCAGTTTTGCAAGAAATTTAAAAAGCTTAATTAACGAGTCTGAAACATTTCTCGGGAACGCTTGAAACGACCCAGCGCGTCGTTTCTTCGCTCGGGACCCGGCCTTTTCTCGTCCCCTGCGGGGACACCGAGCCCGAAAAGGCCTAGGGTCACGTCCCTGCGAAATATTTCAGACTCGTTTTTGTAATTCAGCTTATAAAATAGCGGGTGACGCGAGAAGGGGCATCCCCGTCACCGGAACTTTTGTGAGGATGACGGGGATAGCGAGCGGCGGGCCCCGCTTAAAATTTTCCTTAATATTTTAGATGATTGACTTTCCTGGAGCGCTTCCGTAGAATACTTTTGATGAAAAAAGACAAACCCAACTTCATCCGCTACGAGCCGTATGTCATGGAAGTCGCGCCTCGCAATTACGCCTGGTGCTCCTGCGGGCTTTCCGCCAAGCAGCCTTTCTGCGACGGCTCGCACGGGGCTGTGGGCATGTCGCCTAAGACCGTCCAGATCACGGAAAAAAAGACCGTGGCCTTCTGCGGTTGCAAAGCCACCGCCACCCCGCCTTTCTGCGATGGAACACATAAGAAATTTAACAAATGAAAAAGGGATTTGGCTTTCGCCAAATCCCTTTGTGATTAAACTATAAAATTACTTATTGTAAGTAATAACCAGAGACACTGCCATCTTCTTCAATGGCAAAAATTTCCTTTTTACCGTCTGAAGTTACATCTTGTTCAAGATAACGAACAGGATCACTTTCCCTTCCAAGTCTAATTGTACTAAATGAATTAGAATATGTATACGTTTGACCTAACTCTTGACCGTTGACTCCGGACAGAATAGCGATCTTGCTCATTGTGAAAGTAGTTGCTGCCGTTGGTGTCGTCCTCATATACACATGAGGATCCTTTATCCCATCATGGTTATTGTCATCTGAGACAGAGATCGTATCTACGGTATCCATGCCATATTGTCGCGATTTCCAAACGGGACGTCCGGTATATCCGTCTAATACGTCAATATCGACATAGGTTGCATTGGTCATATTTAAGATTCCCTGATCACTTCCACTCACGATGAAAGGATAGGTGGTATTTCCTAATAATTGTTGAAAAAATGCTAGAGTATGTATCGGTGGAGAATTATGACTTATGGGGTTGCTTTGCCATACCCTAATAAGCGCAACTTGGGCGAAGGCATAAGAACTGATCAAGGCGACAGTAATGACGACGACAGCTTCCAGCACATTCTTTGACTTTAGTCCTTTTCTTTTTCCTAACTGCATTTGACCCTCCTGTTTTAATGTATTTAATATGTGTTTACATCACAAGGAAAGTATATATCCCAGGATGGGTAAAACAAGGTGTTTCCGGGGGGGGAAGAAAGCCTTTTCTTTAATTCTTTTCTAGTAGGTACAGCCCGGCTTTCGCCAAAAGGTTCGGCCGCCAGCCGACGATGCCGGTTTCGTTGATGCCGATCTCTTTAAGGATCTTGATGCCGTTCTTCTTGCAGAATTTGCGGAAGTCTTTAAGGCTTAAGAAGCGCAAGTTAGGCGTGTCGTACCATTCGTACGGCAGCTGATGTGTCACCGGGACCTTGCCCCGGAAAAAAATTTGGACCCTGGCCCGGACGTGGCAGAAGTTCGGGATGCCAACGATGACTTTTTTTCCCACCCGGCAGGCCTCCGAAATAACTTTCTGCGGATGCAAAACCTGCTGAAGGCTTTCGTTAAGGATCACATAATCGAACCGTTTGTTACCGTAATCCGACAGACCTGAATCAATGTTCGCGTGCGAAACAGTCAACCCCTTGGCCATGCACTGGTAGATCGCTTTTTCGTCTATTTCGATCCCGGTGCCGCGGATGCCTTTATAGTTCATCAATGTTTCTAAAAGCATGCCGTCTCCGCAGCCTAGATCCAAGACTTTGGAATTAGGTTCAATAAGGTCGCAGATGACCTTATGATCGATACGGCTGGGCGATTCATTTAACATAGGAATATTCCTTGGTCATGCGCTGTAAATAACTTTTGATCAATCTGGATAACCCTTCCACTTCCACCAAAAAGGCGTCATGGCCGTAGCTGGAATTGATCTCAATGTCCGAAACATCCACGTCATTGGCCTTTAAAGCACGGGCCAGTTCTTTGGACTGATATGACGGGTAAAGCCAGTCTGACGAAAACGAAACGATCAGGAAATTGGCGGTCACGGGTTTTAAGGCGTTGACTAAATTGCCGTCCTCAGTGAGATCAAAATAATCCAGGGTTTTGGTCAAATAAAGATAGGTGTTGGCGTCAAAACGCTGGACAAAGCTGTCGCCGCGGTATTTAAGATAATTTTCCACCTCAAAATCATGTGAAAAATCATACCCGACCTTCTCTTTGCCGATGAGTTTGCGGCCGAATTTTTCATCCATGGATTTCTCGCTCATGTACGTGATGTGGCCGATCATGCGTGACAGGGCCATCCCGCGGGCCGGGATCGATTTTCCGTAATAATCCCCGTTTTGCCAATCCGGGTCGGACATGATCGCCTGACGGCAGACCTCGTGCAGCGCGATCTGCTGCGCGGTGTGACGGTAATTGGTGGCGATCAAAATAACGGAAGCTTGATATTCCGGATACATGACCGCCCATTTTAAGGCCTGTAACCCGCCCATGGAGCCGCCGCAGCAGGATAATAAACGTTTAATTCCTAAATGATCGAGAAGCCTTTTCTGTGCCGAGACCATGTCATCGATCGTGACCATCGGGAAACTTAAGCCGTACGGTTTACTGGTTTTGGGGTTAATTGACGCCGGGCCGGTACTTCCCTTGCAGGCGCCCAAAACATTGGAACAGATGACAAAATATTTGTTCGTGTCAAAGGCCTTGCCGGGGCCTACCATATCGTCCCACCAGCCAGGTTTTTTTGCTCCCTCATGAAATCCGGCCACGTGCGCGTCCGCGGTCAAAGAATGGAAGATCAAAATGGCATTGGACCGATCGTCATTAAGTTTTCCGTAGGTTTCGTAGGCGATCGTGATGGGGCCAAGCTTGACGCCGTTTTTGAGAGTCATCTCTTCCGGCGGTTCGGCAAAGGTAAAATATTTTGTCTCAACAATACCGATGCTATTCATAAATTTAGAATTCCTTATTAAATTTGATTAAGGGAAATACTAGCACAGCACTATATGACTGTCAATTTAGAAGAGGGATAAGGGGTAAGGGTTAAGGGATAAGTAAATACACCCATCCGTGGGTTACTTACCCCTTACCTCTTATCCTTTATCGCTATTAAAATTAATTCTGTTCCGCATAACGGAACATGGCTTGAATGGATTTGAGCGCGCGAAGGCGCATCTGTTCGTCAATGATCACGCGGTCGCGGTCGGTAGGATCTTTCAAGACCCTGAGGATATCCTGCAGGGTATTGGATTTCATGTAGCGGCACAGCGTGCAGGAGCCAACCAAACGTTTATTAGGGAATTCCGCCTGCAGGCGAGAAGATAATCCGCATTCGGTCAGCATTAAAAATTGTTTATCCCGGCTTTTTTTCATGTAGTGCAGCATCTGAGCGGTGCTTCCCACAAAGTCCGATGTCTCGCATACCTCGGGTTTACATTCCGGGTGGCTGACGACTTTGACATCCGGATATTCCAAACGGATATTCTTGATCTGTTCAGAGGAATATTCTTCATGCACGTAGCAGGTGCCGCTGTAGAACTGGATATCTTTGGTAACCCCGCGTCGGGCCATTTCACGCTTTAAATTCAGGCCCATAAGTTTATCAGGCAGGAAATATATTTTGTCGTTAGGGATATTTTGAACGATGTCATAGACATTGGCGGATGTGACACAGACATCGCATTCCGCTTTTACCTCAGCGGTCGTATTGATATAGCAGACAAAGGTGTGCTTAGGAAATTGTTTTTTGAGTTCTCGTACTTGGGCGCCATTGATTGAGTCAGCAAGGGTGCAGCCGTCCAGTAATCCGGGGATCAAAACCGCTTTTTCAGGGTTTAAGATCTTTGCGGTATCACCCATAAAACGGACCGCGGCAAAAACAATGATATCAGCCTTCGTCGATAAGGCGTCTTTGGCCAGCTTGTAGGAATCTCCGACAAAGTCCCCTACCCCGTAAATGATCTCCGGGCTGACGTAGGAATGGACCAGGATGACCGCGTTCTTCTGCTCTTTGAGGTCGTTGATCTCATTGATCAACGGCACGAATTCTTCACACTTTTTATAAGAGTAGGTACAGACCGTCCCCCCGACTTTAATTTTTCTTAAAGTTTGATAGAGTTCTTCTGCGGTTATGTGTGATTTGGTTAACATAAACTATTCCTGCCTTTTTAGTTTCCCCGTGGAAAAAGTGTTTCAATTATAACGTATAATCTAATTTTTTGCCAAAGACTTTTTAAAACACCTTAGTAAGCTCACGAGCCTGAAACACTTCTCGGGAACGCTCGAAACGACCCAGCCCGCTTCGCCGATGGCTCATCGAGGCGAGCGCGTCGTTTCTTCACTCGGGACACGGCCTTTTCTCGTCCCCTTCGGGGACACCGAGCCCGAAAAGGCCGTGTCCACGTCCCTGCGAAATATTTCAGGCTCGTTCGTATATTAAAAAGTTGAAGGCTGTGCCTTAAAGCCGAACGTTAGAAGTCCGGAGCGGGCATGGAGTCCGAAGGACGAGCGTAGGACTTCGCCCGAGTGAAGCTTGGCCACGCCGGGGCCAAGCGAACGTTTCGGCGTAAGGCACAGCCTTCAACGCTTATCTTTTTAAATTATTTACGTTGGCTAAGAGGCGTTTGCGGGAGCGGTAAAGGGCGGTGTTTTTGGGGATCGAATCCGTTTTAAAATCAAATCCGATACCGTTAGAAGGCAAAAATTGCGGCCAATCGGTAAGCGTAATATTGTCATGATTATATGGGCAAACCTCCTGGCAGATGTCACAGCCGAAGATCCAACCATTGGTTTGTTTCAATTCTTCTCCGGTGAGCGGTGTTTTCTTTTCAATGGTCATATAGCTGATACATTTTGTCGCGTTAAAGGCAAAACCTTCTCCCAGGGCATTGGTCGGGCAGGCATCCAAACAGAGCCTGCATTGCCCGCAGTTCCAACTTAGGGGTCGGTCCTCTTCCAATGAAGTTGTCGTCAAAATGATCCCGATAAAGAAATAAGAACCCAAACCCGGCTTGATCACCATGCTGTTCTTGCCTAAAAACCCAATGCCGGCTTTTAAGGCCAAGGCTCTTTCCGGCAACGGACGGCTGTCCACACCGCTGTAGCATTCGATTGTCTTGTCCAGGTTTTTTATAAATGCGGTGAGCTCTTTCAGTTTTTCGGTCATGACTAAATGATAATCTTCTCCAGCGGCGTAACGGGCGACTTTTAAGTCCCCTTCTAAGTTGCGGGTCTTTGTATTTTTATAATTTTTGATAACGACAATGGCGGATCGGGCGCTCTTTAAAAGCAGTTCAGGGTTTTGCTTGAATTTTAAATGATTTTCCAGGTAGGTCATCTCGCCGTGATTACCCTCTTTTAACCATTTTTCATATAAGGGGATCGTTTCATCGACGCGGGAACCGGTGAAACGGCAATCATCGAATTTTAGTCTTTCAATAGCAAAAGTTTTAATAGATGTCTTAAATTTGTCTTCCATAATTTTTTATTCTTTCGCTTTCAGCCATCAGCTCTCAGGCATCAGCTGCTTAAAGCTAAGAGCAGCTGAAGGTCCTGATTTTCCTTAAAAAATTTAGATGAAATCAGGAATCCCAATTACTTCTAAAAATGATTGCGAAAAATTGGGTCTGATGTCTGACACCTGAGAGCTAAATAACTTTTCCCTTTAAGAATTGCGCGCTGGCATCGGTGATCTTGACATCCACCAGATCGCCCTGTTTGTGGTGAGTGGCATTAAAGGTGGCCAGTTTATTCCCGTCATCGCGGCCGTTGGCTTCATCGTTGCCTTTTCCGAATCGTTCCTTTTCGATCAAAACCTGACGGGTTTCTCCGATATGGGCGCGGTTTTTCTTTAAGGCGATGTCTTTTTGCAGGTCGACCAATTCAACGATGCGGTTGGTTTTTTCTTCCGGTGAAACATCATCCGGGTATTTCCGTGAGGCGATCGTGCCCTTGCGTTCCGAATATTTAAAAATAAATGCGGTGTCGAATTCTACGTCCTTCATGACCTTAACGGTATCCTTAAACTCCTCTTCGGTTTCAGTTGGGAAACCAACGATGATATCGGTGGAAAGCGTAACGTTGGGCATCAGTTCCCTCACATACGCGGCTAATTTACGGAATTCTTCCTGCGTGTAAGTCCGGTCCATGACATTTAAGATACGGTTATTCCCGGCCTGCAACGGAAGATGGATGTTTTTGCAGAGTTTGGGGTTTTCGGCGATCGTCTTTAATAATTTATGCGGAAAATCTTTCGGGTGCGGGCTGGTAAAGCGGACGCGCTCGATGCCCTCAGCTTTGCTCACCGCATCCATTAAATCCGCGAAATCGTGCTCACCGTCATTGTAAGAATTGACGTTTTGCCCTAATAGCGTGACTTGTTTAAATCCTTCAGCAGCAAGCTGTCTTACTTCCTCGACGATATTCTTTAATTCGCGGCTGCGTTCCCGTCCTCTTGTATAAGGCACAACGCAGAAGGTGCAGAAATTGTTGCATCCGCGCGAAACCGACACCCAGGCGTTGATTCCGTCTTTTCGTAAAGGCATGATGTCGGAATACGTTTCGAATTCGGAAAGCGTGACATCGTAGGCCTTCTTCCCTTCTTCTTTCGTACATTCGGCGATCAGTTCCGGAAGTTTTTTATATGAATCCGGTCCGGCGATAAAATCAACTTTAAGTTTTTTGTTTTCGAAAAGTTCGGTGCGCAGATGGGTGGCCATGCAGCCTAAGATCCCGATCATTACCGGCGTGCCTTTTCGTTTGTGGTGGATCTCATGCACGCGGCCATAAACCTTGCGGTGCGCGTTCTCCCGTATCGCGCAGGTATTCAACATGATAATGTCGGCCTCGCGCTCGTTAGCGGTAAAAGAATACTGCGCCTTGGTGAGAACGGCTTTCACGATCTCCGTGTCCGCCTCGTTCATGGCGCAGCCATATGTTTCCATAAATATTTTTTTCATACGGATGTGATTATACAATTTAATAGGAAGGAAAACAACTTGTTTGCAGAATGTAGAATAGAATTTGCCATTAAGACAGTGGATTTATGGCGCGTCTGAGGATCTATTCGTTTTTAATGAAGGCTCGGATCTTTTTACCTTTATCATGCGCTTCTCCCAAGGCACAGATATCCTTGCACTGGACCGACATGTTGGCCCCAAATTTTTCGGTTAGGTCTACTTCTTGCCAGTTGCTCGCTGCCGCCATTAAGGCCGCCGTGGCCTTCTGGATATCTTCTGCGCTGAGCTTGGGTAAGGCTTTTTTTAAGGCATTAGCGATTTCGTTTTGGTCTAGCAGCATTTTCCCCTTCCCTAAAATTTAAAACCTTTTTTGCTAAGCAGTCCGACGGCAACCACAGTGAATATGGATTCCGCGATCACGTAAAGGGCTAGCGTATTCGCGATACCGGAGGTGAACCCATAAGAATGCAGGCCGACACTCAATAAATTAACGCCAAACCATGCCCACATTACAACGGTCAGAAGGCTGATACAGCCGACAGCGAACCCCAAGGGGTTGATAAGCTTGCTGATACGGGCATGAAAAATAATAGCGCACCAGAGGATAATGAGCAATGCCCCGTTCTCTTTCGGGTCCCAGCCCCAAAAACGCCCCCACGACTGGTCCGCCCAGATCCCGCCCAGGGTTGTCCCTAAAAATGTCATCGTAAGTCCAAAACCGAGGATCCCCAGCATATTCCGATACGTTACATCCAGGCGTTTTTTATCCTCTGGTTTTGTCATCGCCTGCAAAAGATAAACATGGCCCATAATACCGGCGACACAACAACCGGCATAACCGATCGTGATCGATGTCACGTGGGTACTCAGCCAAAAATTAGAATTCAAGACAGCCACCAGCACCTGCATCGTATCCCCATCGTTGCTGAATTTTCCAGCGATGAACAAGGCAACCACGCCGCAGACACTTGACACAACGATCCCCAGCCAATTTTTATTTATAACTTCCAGAATGATACCCAGGATCACGGCGATCAATCCCACAAAAATAAATGTTTCATACAGATTGCTGACGGGCGGCCGGGACATGATCAATATCCGCAGGATCAGAGCGCTTATGTGCGGGATAAAACCAAGCAGGACGGAAGTTAAGGATAATTGATAAAACCATTTTTTATCCGAAGTTAAAGAGAATAAAAACAGCATAAAGGCAAGGCCGTAGAACAGCTTGGCCCATAAAAACAGCATCAATTTGTTATAAAATAATTCAAGCGGGATCTTTTGAACGGCAGTTGCTTCTTTGGAGGACAACCGCTTGGTAACCGAGTCCATAAAGGCACGGCCGGCGATGTCAAACTCCAGTTGGGAACCCGACCAGTAACCGAGCGTCATGTCCCGCAGGTACTTCACTTCCAAATGAAGGGCCGGTTCATAGAACGCGGTCCGGATAATATCCATCGGGCTGAACCATTGTTCGTTCTCAAGATCCAAGGTCGGAATGATCTCCAAGGGACAATTCGCATAATGATCTGTCCAAAAATATATCGCATTCATCAACCTGGCCACTTCTTTATCGGTCTCACCCCAGTCCTTAAATATTTTTTTGTCCAAAGGGTCACTTGCCTGTTGCAACAGATCAGCTTTATCGATCACATCATAAAAACTATACGACCCCTGGTCCTTGGGCAACTGCAACAGGTCAATGACTTCCGGTACGTTAATGGTGAAGTCAGGGTGCTGGAACCCATAGCTGAAAGCTCCGGACAAGCGGACATACACTTCAAAATTACTATAAACGCGCATCAGTTCTTTATCGACGACCGATTGGCTTTTTTCATCGATAGAGTGAGCGACCCTGGCCAGCTCCTCAAGCTTAGCGTAACCTTGTTCCAGCTGCTGATACGAATATCGATGCTTTTTTTCGGGGTCGATCTTAAGAGCTTCTAAGATCTCGGGGTTGTTAATAAGAAAAACTTTATCGTTAAATGTTGTCCGTGGGGCAAATGAAAATCGCGCGAACCACTGCAGCGCCGATTCCTTCCCGTAAGACGTCTTCCCGGATAATTGCAGCAGAAAGCTTTGTGCGTACGTCTCCATGGGCTTGATACGACCCTGGCTGAGGATCGGCATCCGTTTAAAAATTTCCAGCGAATTAACCTTTTTGGGCTTCATGGTATTCAAAGGACAGATCTCCTGGGCCGACGCTATGGGCAGGGATACAAGTCCGGCGACAGTCATCAGCGCAGTGAGACAGGCAGCAAAGAATAGGGTATATTTTTTATTCTGGGTCCACATAAGGCGGTTCAAATTTCTTTTTTGAGTTTAATGCCATCATCAGAAAATGGATCACCAATCCGGCAAAAGTGACAAAGGTTGAAACATAAGGCATAAATCGTCCCACATTTCGGACCACCGCCAATGTCGATGATTCATTTCCCATTTGATCGATGGCGTACGACGCTTGATAGATAGTGTAATCTTTATAACGCAATGGATTGTTCATCGAGATCAATTTTTCCCGCCAGGCACCATTGGTTTCGATCGCGACCTGGCTTTTAAAACTGCGCGGGGTCTCTGTCCCCGGGTGCTGTTCCATCATAAAATCGATCAATTTTACCGGGAACGGCAACTGATGCCGCGCCAAGCGCAAGCTGGCATGGTATTCCTTTTCCCCGACCTTGAATGAAGTCGGGAGGGTTTCGTTCCCGAAAAACAGGATATCAAAATTCTTGCCGTCGGGGGTCTGGATACTGAAGATCCCGCCGGGCGTATTTTTTTCAGGTGATTTCTCCAGGTCCACCGGTATTAATCGTTGGATCCCCGAAGCATTGATGGGCCCTCCCGTTCCTCCCCCACCCATATACGCCGTGCAGTTTCTATAATATTCCTTCACCTTTAATAGAAAGCCTAACTGTTTAAATTGAACACCCTGATCGGCTTTAAGATGGTCCGTATCCACCGCGGTGATTTCCCGGGTATATTTTTGCGGCGTACCTTCAGTAGAAGCTTCCCAGATCGAAAGTTCCCAATCGTTATATGCTGTCGAGAGATTGGAGATCTGGCCTTCATACAATGTAAGATGCCCTTCCTTAGAGCAGCGCAATAGAATAAAACCTGAGATCAAAAAGAGCAAAAGGCCAAAATGGATAATGATAAGCCCTGTATTACGCCATTTATAATTCAATCGAACCAGGGCGACACAGGACAGGTTTGTAAACAAAACCCACATAACCGCCTGCCCGCCGGGGAACGGAATAAAGCCGAGCACCAAAAAGAAAAATGAATGAAAATACCGTTCCTGGGCGATGTAGAGGCCCTCGTGAACTTGGGCCACGGTCCCCCAGAAAGTCAAAATAAAGAGCAGGATCAGGCAGGTAACTGCCAATTTGACCGATGAAAAAAGTTTGATAGCTTTGGTTTGGCGAAGTTTCTGGCGAAAATTCATTTTTATTCTTTAACCCGGATGGACTTGGCGAGATTTTTTAGTTGCTCGCGATTTTTGAGCACTGCCTGCTTACTGCCTGTCATTTTTACAAAAATTTGGGTACCACCGCGTTCAACCACAGCGGCGATCATGCTGGGAACATCCGGACCGGCCTTGTCCTGCAATTGCGTAAAATCGAACATTTGAACGGGAAGATTAGATGAGGTTGGGAATTTTTCCTGCCGATTAATAAAACTTTCCAAATCAGGCGTTGCGGGGACCTCGATCTGGATCTGCTGCATCCAGCGCGTGACATTGGGGACCATCCCGCCCGCTGAACCTCCCAATGAAATGATCGTCGCCTCCACCACGGCATTGGGGTCTGTCCCGGAA
>Ga0154339_1151_pt1 | contig 13161 bp, 10 predicted proteins | sample RifGroA2_FD_115867 | JGI IMG/M metagenome (GOLD analysis project Ga0154339, IMG submission 115867) | Omnitrophica WOR_2 bacterium GWA2_47_8
AACCACGATTCTGGTACGGCTCTCATCCCCGCCTTAAGTAAAGGCGGGGATTTCCCGCTGGGATTAAATCCCAGGATGCGAAGCATCCGCGGGATCTCCTTAAATCTAACCTCTAAATAAATCCATTTGAAATACAGGGAGTAAAATAGCAAAAACAATGAACCCGATGACCGAACCCACCAGCACGATCATCAAGGGTTCTAACAGGGTGGTCATAAACCTGATCCCTTCGCTGGTTTCCCGTTCATACGATTCCGCGACATCAAACAAAGCCTCGGATAATCCGCCCGATTCCTCCCCGACCGCGATCAAATCACCGACCAACGGAGGGATGAGCTTGGACTGTTTTAAGCTTTGGCCGAATGAATTACCGGCGGTTAATTCGGCCTGGCAATGTTTTATGTGGTCTTTGATCAGTTCGTTATGCACCGCCGGAATGGATAATTCAATGGCCCTTAAGATCGAGATACCGCTTTTCAGCAATAATTCCAAGGTCCGGCAAAAACGCCCAATTTCTAATTTCAGCAGGAAATCTTTTAGGAACGGCACGGTGAGCGAGACACGGCTGACAGCCAATTGCCCGGCTTTGGAATTCAGCCACAACCTTAAAAAAAGGATCGCCGTCAGAATAATGATCAATAAGACGATCCATCCCTTCTGCAGAAAATTACTCACGGCCAATAGGATCTGAGTCGGTAAAGGTAAGGTTTGCTGCACATCCGCGAATAATTTTGTTATCTGCGGCATGACAAAGACCAGCATAAAAAAGACCGTCCCGATCCCTAACACCAGCATGATCGCGGGATACGCCAACGCGGTCCGGACACGGGACTCGATCTCCGCCTGATTGCGTTCATATTCCGCCATGTTAAGGAGCATCTCTCTTAAATTTCCGCCTTCTTCGCCGGCCCGGATCGTGGCGACATATAGCGGCGAAAAAACTTTAGGATACTCTTCTAAACAACTCGCCAGCGGCCGCCCGTCCCTGACCCCATTGATAAGGTTGGCGATGACCTGTTTGAAATAACCTTTAGAGATCTGCTGCCCGATGAGGGTCAGGGCCTTGACCAAAGGAACGCCCGCCTTTAAAAGACTCGCTAACTGCCGGCTGAAACTATACCGGTCCCGGGCATTGATCGAGGAAACACCGACAACCGCTGTGGTTGCCCCGCGGATCGGTTCGGCCTGGATCACAACCGGCAATAAATCCATCTGGCTTATTTTTTCAACCGCTTCTTCTTTATCCTGAGCATTGACTTGGCCGTAGGTTGTCTGTGCGTCCTTTTGTTTCGCCTTATAATAAAAAGTTGGCATGGTTTTTCCTCTTTAAACGAGCACATGATTTACGAAGACTTTTGTCTTCGTAAATCATAGGTGCGAGTTAATCCTTGACATTTTGCTTAGAAATTACATTTTTTAGTTTTTCAATGCAAAATGTCAAGGATAAATTTCGACGCACAACTTACATCGCTCTGCTCTGTAAGTTGTGTCGTCATTTAGGTTAACTTCGAATTAACAAAATTAGAGATCTTAACCCGCTCGGCGCTGGTAATATCCAGGTAATACGCGATGACATTAAAACTATTGGTCTGTCCCTCCTGCTCCACACGCCCCACCCGGGCGGTACAGTGAATACTGCGTTCGCCTTCTTTCAGCTGGATCTTTAAACTCAATAATGTGCCGATGGGAATCGTTTTACCAAAAACAAATCTCACCCCGCCGGCGCTGATATCTTTCGAAAAAGTCGCGTGCTCGACATCCTCTGTCTTGAATTCCCGCGTCTTTTGATCGATCTGTTTGACGATCTGAAAACGAACGCCCACCCTCTCGTTGACCCTGGGATAAACCCGGGACTCATAGTCATTTTTTTCCGTCGCGGCTTCTGAAAAGGGATTCACCGGCTGATTTTCGGTATTCGTTTTTTTTTCCGATGGATTAGCGGAATTACCACCCACCTCGGACCTGGGGATCTCATCCTTAACCGTGATATCCATGACCTCTTCCGGGGTGGTCACGCCGGCAACGACTTTTCGCCAGCCGTCCTGCCGTAAACTGCGCATTCCGTTCCTTAAGGCCATAAGTTTTATGGCATCCGGGCGTTTGCGTTCTAAAATAGCCTCGCGAATGGATTCGTTAACGATCAAGATCTCGTAAATGGCGGTGCGTCCCCAGAAACCGGTATTATTGCATTCCGGACAGCCCCGGCCGCGGTAGATCTTAACCTCATCCCTGCTCTTTAATCCTAAAGAAGCGGCTATCTCTTCCCGCAACTCGATCAAAGGGGCTTTGACCTCTTCTTTACAACTCTTACATATTATCCGCACCAGCCGCTGGGCCACAAAGGCCTCCACGCTGGACGCGACCAAAAAAGGTTCAACACCCATATCCACCAAACGGGTGACACCGCTGGCCGCGTCGTTGGTATGCAGGCTGGAAAAGACCAGATGCCCGGTCAATGCGGTGCGTATCGCGATCTCCGCGGTTTCCAGGTCCCGCACCTCGCCGACCATGATAATATCCGGGTCATGCCGTAAAACACTCCGTAACCCCCGGGCAAAATCCAAGTTGACCTTCGGATTGACCTGGATCTGCGTGATCCCTTCCATTTCAAATTCGATCGGGTCTTCGATGGTGACGATCTTGCTTTCAATGGAACTCAGTTCGTTAAGGCAGGCGTAAAGCGTGGTCGATTTTCCGCTTCCCGTCGGCCCGGTGACAAAAATGATCCCATGCGGTTTATCAATAAGCATGCGGAAGGTCTTTAAATTGTCCGGTTCAATGCCCAATTTCGCCAGGCTGTAGAGCATGACCTTCGTCGGTAAAATACGGATGACCATGCTTTCTCCGCGGGGCGTGGGGATGGTGGACACTCTTAGGTCCAGGTCCTGATCCTTAGTTTTCACGACCGCGCTGCCGTCCTGGGGAAGCCTTTTCTCTTCGATGCTTAAATTCGCCATGATCTTAATGCGCGATAGGATCGGCCTTAAAAATTGTTTGGCCTGGCTGGGCAGGTTCGCGTCCATTAACATTCCGTCGATACGGTAACGCAGCCTCACATTATCGCGATAGGGCTCGATATGGATGTCGGTCGCCCGGCGCTGATACGCGTCTAAAAAGATCTGATTCACCAATTTGGCCACGGACGCATCCTGCGATTCCTTCTCCAGGTCCTCCACCCAGACCGACTCCAGCTGCTCCTTTTTGCCCGTGGGATCTTTGCGCAGGATCTGGTCGATCGTGTCAGCCGCTAACCCGTAATATTTTCGAAAGGCCTCTAAAAGGTCATTTTCTTTCGCCAAAACAACCTTTGGCTCCAACCCCAAATGCACGCGGATCTCGTCGATGACCTTGACATCCAAAAGATTGGATGTGGCCAAGGTCAGGACTTTATTGTCGACCTTGACAGGAAGAATTTTGTAATACCAGGCGAACTTCACCGGCATGCGGTCCAGGACATTCTTCTCGACCTGGATCCTTTTAAAATCAATGATCTCAAAACCCATGGCCGCGGACAAAGTCTTTAAAAGCTGCTCTTCACTGGCCAGGCCCTGTCGGATGAGATAATTTTTTAAGGATTCGTCAGGTTTTACTTCGGCCAGAGATTTTTGAAGGACAGTAGGGGCAATGAGTTTGTTCTTGAGCAACTCCTCGGCGAGAGCTTTGTCAGTCTGTTTAATCATTGTTTAAGGCGCTTTACCTATCATATAAAAGTCGGAGGCCTTGACCTTGTCGTAAACACCGCTCAATATTTTTTCACAACCCTCAAGATTCTCGGGGATCGTGGTGAATTGTCCCTTTTTGCCGGTGAAAACTTCGCTGACGGTAAAGGGTTGTGTCATAAAATTCAACAATTTCTGCGCGCGGCCGAACGTCATACGGTCTTCTTTATTCAACTCTTCCACGCCGATGACCGCGACGATCCTTTTGAGGCCGTTATATTTGTTAAAATGTTTGATCGTGCTCTGCGAGAGCTCAAAATGCCGGCGCCCCACGACCGACGAGTCCAAATTGGCACAGGAACTCTGCAGCGGGTCAATGGCCGGATACATCCCTTTTTGGACCAGGTCGCGGGACAAAACCACAGACCCGTCCAAATAACTGAAGATCGCCACGACAGCCGGATCCGTCATGTCGTCGGCAGGAACGTAAACCGCCTGCAGGGCCGTGACCGAACCGCCGCCCTTGACCGAACGGATGCGTTCTTGGACCCCGCTCACCTCAGAGGCGAGGGTGGGCTGATACCCTGTTTCTGCCGGGACGCGGCCTAAAAGCGTTGAGATCTCCTGCCCTCCCTGGATGAATCTAAAAATATTATCCATAAACAAAAGAATATCCTTATTTTTATTCTGCAGATATTCGGCTAATGTTATTCCGGTATTGACGACCTCCGCGCGCGCGCCGGGCGGCTGGTCCATCTGCCCAAAGGCGAGCATAACGTTCTTAAGCAGATTGTGCGTTTTCAACTCGTAATAAAGCTCATTCCCTTCGCGGATCCGTTCACCGATCCCGGTAAACACACACGCCCCGCCGTGCGCCCGGACGATATTGTTGATCAATTCCAAGATGACGACTGTTTTCCCGCAGCCGGCCCCTCCGATGATCCCGGTCTTGCTTCCCTTCACCAACGGATACAGGAGATCAAAATATTTAAGCCCGGTTTCCAAAACTTCCAGCTTGGCGGCTTCTTTTTCTTTTAGATCATAACTGATATTTTTGGTCATTTGGCGGATCGGCTGGATCCGATCGGTCTTTATAGGGCCTAAACCGTCTAAGGGACGGCCCACGGCGTCCATGACCCGGCCGAAACATTCATCGCCGATCGGGACCGCGATAGGCTTAAAAGTATTAAAGCATTCCGCGTTAAGCTGCAGATTCATGGTGTCCATTAAAGAAACGGTCCGCACGACCCGGCTGCTCAAATGCTCCGCGCATTGCAGTAAGATCCTTCTTTTATCAAAGGTGACTGCCTCGATAACGTCGTACAACGCCGGGATGTCCTCGGTACTGTCAAATTCGACGTCCACGACTGGACCCTGACAGGCGAAGATAAGACCGCGCCCTCGCCGTCTTCCGTTTTTATCATAGACCGGTTCATTAGGCGGGAGCTGAGGGATCATGGAGGATATCGGCTCTTTTGGTTTATCAGTTTCCGGCGCCCCATGGCCGTGTGAGGACGGTGGGGGCGGTGTATTATGGGCCTTATTTTCCTTATTGTCGGGCTTGGGAGGTTCCATAATTCTTACTCCTTAACGCTTTGTCATCATTCGTGACGTAAAAACTTCCCTCATGCTCTTATCGATATCCCCTTTTCGGGCCTTACCAAAAGCTGAGGCGATCCCCTTTTTGTCCTTGCGCATTTTCTGCACGCTGGCCTCCAATTGCTGTGACTGCGCGGCCGCTTCCGAGATCTGCGTGTCATGCATCATTTCATAAATACGGCACACCAGCCACATATCCGCCAAATACCCTATGATCTCCAAGGCGTCGGATTCGAGGATAACGGACTCAATGGTGTCCACAAATTCCTGCTGCTTGGTCAAAAGCTCATCGCACGGCAACAATTTCTGCACTCTGGGTTTTTGCAAATTAAAATTTTTCGACCAGGGATAAACCACCAGGACCTGCCCGAGACGCTCCGCCATAACCTCTTCGATCAGATAATCCTTAACCTTGATCGACATGTCATACAAACCGGTTTCTTCGATATTTTCAAAGACCTTCATATCCTTCCCCAAGAAGGATAACTTTTCCGCCCCTTTTCTTCCCACCGGAATAACAATGCAGTCCGGATATTTTTCTTTTTCCGCCAAAGTGGCCCGGACGATCTTAGAGTTCAGGTCCCCCATGAACCCCGCTTCAGAAGTGATGGAAACCAGGGCCACCTTCTTATTATCATTACTGACCAACGGATGCCTGACCTCGGAAAGGCTGATCATACGAAAAAATTCGACAAACGACTCGCCGAAACGGGCAAAACGGTCCTTTCGATTGGCCAGGACGTGGAATTTATTGTCCGCCACGTCCTTCAAGACAGAGATGATCTCGATCAATTCTGTGATGTCATCTAGGTCACTTTTGATTTTAGAGGCTTTTCCACCCATCCTTAGCTCTTCTCGATCTTTTCTTTTAAAGCGGTCCCTTCCTCCTCGACCATCTTCTTAAGGCTCCCATCCAGCGCCAAACTCCCCAACTTTAAAATGGCCCCGCTGACGATCGCCGGATCCTGGGTGATCTTGACATTGATGGCCCGCTTTAATCTTTCCTTCAAAACACCGTTGATCTTATCTTTCAGCTTGTCAGGTATCGTACAATTAACTATCAACTCAGCGCTATCCACCTGCTGGGTGACAACACTCATGTCGATCTTTTCTAATTTCTCCAGAAAATCGAGGATCAAGGTTTCATGTAAGGCATCCCTGGTCTTCGCGGAAAAAATGGAATTCAAGATTTGGGCAGTATACTCCGCCATCTTCATTTCCGTTTCTTTCTGAACCACCTTGCGCATATCGTCTTTGGAGCGCTGGGCTTTGACCAGGATCTGTTCACTTTCCGCACGCGCCTTATTTAAGAGTTTTTCCCTTTCTTCCTTGGCCTTATCCTCCGCCTCTGCCTTCATCTTAACGACCAGGTCTTCGGCCTCTTTTTTCCGTTTGGCCAATTCTTCATTGGCCTCCTTGATCTTCTCGTTCAACTCTTTCTGTTTGCCCCGGACATCTTCTGTTTCTTTATTGAGACGGTTGACCGCGCCCTGTGTTGAATCAAAATTGACCTTTTTGATGATCCAGATGATGATGCCGAAAAAAACGCTCTGAATAATTAAAAACTGCAAGATCATAAGCCATGTCATAGTCTATTTGCTCCTTTGTTGCTTAGTCTGCGACTAAAACCTTAAAAAAAACCAACAATAACGTAAAGGACACGACCTCCAGAAATACCAATTTTACAACAAGGTTCATCTGAATCATCGGTGTTTTACTGGGGTATTGACCAACGGCATTCATCATCTTTGCCCCCAGCCAGGCCGTGCCGATGCACGGAATGATTATGAGAACATAATAAATAATGATAAAAATTAAACTGGCACCGCTCATTTTTTCTTCTTCACTTCCCGAACAATTGGAACACGATCAGGATCGCGATAATGGAGATCGCCTCGACGAAAATCAGCATAATGACCATGGCCATAAATATCTTTGAGGCCGCGGAAGGATTACGGCTTAAGGCCTTGATGACCGCGTACCCCAAAACAGCGATAACGACCGAAGGGCCCATGACGGCGATCATCATGACGGAAATAATCAGAAATGTTTCAGCCCATTGCATGGTGTTTTGAGTTCCTTATGTTCATATGCATGTCATTAGTCCTGGGCCTTATCTATGGCCCAGGATTATTTATTTGATGTCTTAATCCTGTGCCCTAATCTAGGGTACAGTATCTACTTATTTGATAGAATTACTCCCTTACCGCATCTGCGGTAAGGGACTACTTATCTGACAGTATTAGACTTTCGAATCCTCATCAATAACGATGTCTACTTCTTTCTTCTCTTTCTTAGCCCGGATGCGTTCCAGTTCTTCCACTAAAATAATGCAATCGTTGGCAAAAAACTTCAAAATACCGAACTTGACCGGAACGACCTCGCGCCAGTTGATAATGATGTTGCCTTGGGCTAATATCCCCAAAACCGGATAATGGTAAGGCATCAGCTCATACTCGCCTAAGTCGCCTGTGATAAAGACACTCTCGACTTCATTCTGGTATAAAAGCGCCTCGGGTGTCATAATGGCGATCTTAAACGTGGGGCGGTATTCTGCCATAAGGAACCTACTTTTTTGTGGTTGCCTTGTCTAACGCATCGACACCCACGTTGGTACTGCCCTCCACATCCAGATCTTCTTCTTTCGGCCGGTTCTTCTTAATTTCTTCTAAATATTCTTTTAAAGTTTTTTCAAATATTTTGGCCATCTCTTCATCCACATCATGCTTTTTCATCAATTTCTCAACAGCCTCAGGCTGGACTTTTTTAAAATAATCGAGGATCGTTTTCTGAAAAACCCCCACTTCTTCCATCGTCAACTCATGAAGGATCTTTTTGCCGTATGCGAACAATATAATGACCTGAGCCGGGATAGGAATAGGCGAATCCTTATCCTGAATAAGGATCTGGGTCAAAATTTCCCCGCCTTTTAATTGGGATTGCATTTCTTCGGATTGGCCGGAGGTTTTTAATTTAGAGACACGCATGACTTCGCGGTACTGCAGGTATTCCAAACGAAGCGGCCCGCTGAGCTTTTTTATCGCCTTCCATTGGACCTTACTTCCGACGCGGGAAACCGAAAGCCCTAGATCCACGGCGGGTTTCTGGCCTTCGCCGAACAGCGGTGTGCTTAAATAAATCTGCCCGTCGGTCATGGAAACAAGGTTAGATTGAACGTAACCGGTCAAGTCCCCTTCCAGCGTTTCGACTATCGGGAAAAAAGTGATCGAACCGCCGCCTAATTCTTCCTTCATATAGCAGGCCCGTTCGATCATTTTTGAATGCAGATAAAAGATATCTCCCGGGTAAGAGTCGCGTCCCGGAGCACGGCCTAAAAGAAGAGAGATCTCGCGGTACGCCCAGGCGTGTTTGGTGAAATCATCGAAGGCAATGAAGACATTTTCGCCTTTCGCGCGAAAGAATTCAGCAATGGCGCAGGCGACATAAGGGGCAAGATATAATTGGCCCGGAGGCGCGGAAGCGGTCGCGGCCACAATAGACGTATAATCAAAGCATCCTTTATCGAGAAAAAGCTGTACGACCTTGCCCAAACTACTGGCGGATTTTCCGATCGCGCAATAAACACATTTAACACCCGTAGTTTTCTGATTGATGATCGTATCTGTGCAGATGGTCGTTTTGCCGGTCATTTTATCGCCTAAGATCAATTCCCGCTGTCCCCACCCGACGGGGATCATACAATCGATAACCTTGATCCCGGTTTCTAAGGTGCGGTCCAACTCCTTGCGGGTCAAGATCGAAGGCGCCTCGATGAAAATGGGATACAGCGCGTCATGCCGTAACGTACCCAACCCGTCCATCGGCTCGCCTAAGGGATTAACAATGCGGCCGATAAACTTCTCTCCAACGGGAATGACCAGCGGCTCCAAGGAGGCAACGGCCCGATCACCGGTACGCAGCTGCTCTTGCTGGCGGATAATAAGGACCTGCGCTTCATTTCTGTCAAACCCAACGATAATGCCGCGTGTCCCGTAACCGAAACGAATGACCTGCCCGTTAATACAGCTCTTAAAGCCTTCCACCATGACGATACAACCCCGGATGACCTTAACTTTTCCTTCTTCGGTATAACGCAACTCTGCCATAAAACGATCCCTCGCTCATTTTAAGGAACTTATAATATTTTTCCCAAAATATCGACTTTAAAAAGATTTATAACTAATTATATCACAACGCATTATATGAATATTTTAATATTTAAGAAATTTGTTTTATCGGCCTATAAAAATTAGGCTTTTTCCGGCTCCTGCTCACCCGGCTTAGGCACCACCGCCAACGGTTCTCCCGGTTTAAGCCCCTTTTCTTCTCCCATGGTCCTGGACCTCTGGTGCCAGGTGATAAAATGCCAGGTGGTAAATATCCCTAAAAAGATGATCGTTCCGAAAATGATCCTCCATGTGGTAGTGACCTTGATCCCTTTTTTGAAAACGGCCTCAGAGAGCGCGGCTAAACCCCGCAAGGCTTTTAATTTCTGCAGGATATTTTTTACCTTACCCTTTTCCAGCTCCTCCAGTTTCTTTGCGCGGACAATGGCCAAAAGATGCTCTAAATTTTGCAGGTCGTTTTCCGCCTGGGCAAACCGTTTTTGATTAAGACGATAACCGCCTATGTGGTCGCGTATCGATTGGTTGGCCTTTTGGGAGGATTGAATAATATCTAATTTCTCTATAATAGAATTGTAAAGAAATTCGCCATTTTCCTTAAAGGAAGAGTCCCTGATCTCTACGATCGCGAGATCAGCCCGTTTGCGGACAGCATCCAAACGCGAGATGGAAAACTGCCAAACATCCTTTATCGTGATCTCATATTTCTTTACTTCAGCCGGCTTAAAAGTCTCTTCTTTTGTTAAATACTTTCTCTTCTTTTTTTCATCATATCGCACAATGAAGCCCTGGCTGTCCAGGACATGCTCGGCCCCGATCTCCTCAGGCAGAAAATGTTTTTGAGTGAATGTCTTTTCCTCCTTGTCCGACGGATTCTTGACTTCTATATAAAATTTGATCGTTTTATTAAGGTCGACATCCTCCAGGGATCGGGCCTCGGTTGTTAAGGCATCCAGTGAATAAGCCTTTTGTCTTAACCTTTCCATCTTATCGACATTGGCCCGGTATTCTTCGATCCTCCGCTCCACATTTTGCGAATAATTGACTTGTTGGTTGTAAATATAATCGATCTGGGCCTCTATCCTTTCTTTGGCTGTCACCGCAAGAGGATAGACCTCCTTATCTTTGAGGATCTCCAAGTTCGCTTCCAGTTGTTTTTTGATCGCGTCAACTTCTTCTAATTGAATGTTCCAAATATCTTTGACTTTTATTTTGAAGGTCCGGCTTTCCTTGGGGCCCAGCTCTGCTTCGGTGAAAAGATAGTATTGGTCCCTGTCCACGTCATACTCTAATTTAAGACCAGCTAGGTCCAGGATATCCTCGGGTGTCAACTCCTGCGGCAGATAATGCTTGATAGGAAATTTCCGTGTTGTGTCACTGGGGTTAACCGCCACAAAATTTATGGACAGTTGGGCCCGTAGATCCGGCAAAAATAAAACTAACATTAAAAACGTTAACAGAATCACTTTTTTCTTAAAGATACTTTTCATAACATTCCCTCGTGTCCACTTTAAAAACTGCCCGATTATTGTTCGCCCTCGAACCAGGTCTTCACGACGACATTATCTGTTTCAATGGCCTCCTTGATGGCTGTCAGCTTGGCGTTGATCTCCTCCAGCTTGGCCTGCATCTTGGCTTCGTTGCTGGCTTCGGCAACACTTAAAGGATCTACGATCAGGCCGTCTCCCTTGCCTTTTCCGCTGCCTCCGCCTTCGCCTTCTTCTCCGCCGCCGAATCCTAAGGCCTTGGCGGTCTCATTAACGAAATTGGTTAGGGTGGAGAGCATTTCCGTCGATAAGTCTTCGGATTCCACCTGGCTTTCGGATATGGTTTTGGTGGCAATTTGTATCTGCTCTAAAAAGGTTTCGAGTTTCTTTATTCTTTCATAAACGCTGGGCGTCATGCCTTTGGCGCCGATCTCTTTACGTATCTCCTGGGCTTCGGAAAGGGCGGCGCCGGCGCTGCTTTTGGCGCTGTCGACACTGGTTTGAATAGTATCGATTTTGCTCAGCGAGCCGAAGACAGTCGAGGCCGATTCCGTATCGGCCGTGGTCCCCATCAGTTCTTCAACATCATCTACTGTGCCTTGGATATCATTTAAATCTCCTAGAACTGTAGCAGAAGAAGCCGTATCTGAGGTAGTCCCGATCAAGTCTTCCAGATTTTGTACGATCGTTAGGGCACTCGAGACATTGGTGGCTAAATTAGGATCGCCGCCGATAGAGGAAACAGCCGCATAGACCTGGGCAACTTTCCCGAACAAACTGCTGGTTGAGGAGGTATCGCTGACCGTACCGACTTTTGTGTTAAGCGTATCAACAGTGGTTAAAATGGTAGAAACATTACTGACTAAAGTCTGGGCATTGTTGGCTAGATAAACTATTCCGTTCCAATTGATGTTGGAAGATGTCATGGAAGCAAGATCACTCCAATTGATCCCTGCCCGGCTTGACCCGCTCATATCGTCCCAATTAATTCCGGTGCCGGACATATACGCTATATCTTCCCAATTGATACCACTTGAACTCATTGTTGTTAGATCTGCCCAGTTAATGCCGGCGTCGCTTAACACATCGATGTCCGTCCAGTTAATGCCGGATGTGCTAAGGATGCCTAAATCTGCCCAATTGATCCCGGTATCTGACATCACATCGATGTCCAGCCAGTTGATCCCTGCACTGCTGAATTCTGAAATATCTAACCAATTGATGCCGGCATCGGATAATTCATTAACATCCAGCCAATTGATCCCTGCCTCGGATAGCACATCGATATCCGCCCAATTGACCCCAGTACTGGACAAAACATCAAGGTCCGCCCAATTGATGCCGGCGGCACTAAGATCGCCGATGCTGTCCCAATTAATTCCAGCATTGGCTAACTCATCCAATCCCGTCCAATTAACACTGGCATTGGATAATTCATAGATATTAGCCCAGTTTACTCCAGAATCGGATAAGACATCCAGATCCGCCCAATTGATGCCGCTATCGGTGAGCATATCCAGATCCAGCCAATTGATCCCCGCGTCACTTAACACATCAATATCACTCCAGTTAATGCCGGCATTGGAGAAGGCATTGATATCCGCCCAATTGATCCCCATATCGCCTAACACATCGATGTCTGCCCAGTTTACCCCTGTGTCTGACAACGCATCTATATCCAGCCAATTGATCCCCGCTGAGCTTAACTCGCCTAAATCTGCCCAGTTGACCCCATTATTGGTAAGAACATCAATATCCAGCCAGTTGATCCCTGTATCTGACAACACATCGATATCGCTCCAATTAATTCCTACCGAGGAGAGGTCACTGATACTGGTCCAGTTGATACCCGAATCAGATAGGGTATCAATATCACTCCAGTTAATTCCCGTGTCGGACAGGTCATCCAGGCTCAGCCAATTGATTCCGGCATCGCTTAAGATGTCTATATCTAACCAGTTAATGCCTGCATCTGCTAACATATCGACATCCAACCAATTGATGCCGCTGGCGGATAAAACAGCCACATCGGCCCAATTGATCCCCGCATCACTTAACATATCAACATCCGCCCAGTTGATGCCGGTATTGGATAATACATCGATATCCGCCCAGTTGATGCCTTGAGCGGCTAATTGCCCGATATCCGTCCAATTGATCTGCGCAGTTGATAATTCTCCGATATTGGTCCAATTAATATTGGTATTTGTCATGTCCGCGATATTGGTCCAATTCATTCCCGTGTCAGACAGGACATCGATATCCGCCCAGTTGATCCCGGCGTCACTCAAG
>Ga0154339_1020_pt4 | contig 13150 bp, 9 predicted proteins | sample RifGroA2_FD_115867 | JGI IMG/M metagenome (GOLD analysis project Ga0154339, IMG submission 115867) | Omnitrophica WOR_2 bacterium GWA2_47_8
TTTTTGGTCCTGCCGATCCAAGGAAAAAAAGACAAATTTATGTTCTTTCTCTCCCTCGTCACTCTTCCATTGATGTTAATTTTGTTCATAGATTTGAAAAGCTCGTATTGGTTCCTCCCGAGACAATTTGTTTGGGTCATGCCTGCATTTGCGCTGTTTATAGGATGGTGCTGGGACGCGATTTTTCTTTGGGTAAAAGATCGCTGACAAAACATTACTTGATCTCGCAAAGCACAAAATTGTTCCTTCGAATTAAATGATAAAAAAACCCTTAAATAACCCCCGATTGATTCTGTTTGTGTGTTTTGCCGTTTTTTTGACGGTTAACATCCTAAAATAAATGGTGTCAAATAAATGGCAAATAAATGGTGTCAGGCAGATTCAAGGACCTAAGGTACATTCGTATCAATACGACAAAGTCGCCAATCACTGGTCGTCTGGGCCATCAACGAAGGCCGCGCCGCCGCCGAATGCGTGAATCAATATCTTTTGGTATAGCTATCAGCTTTCAGGTATCGGCCTTCAGTAGCTGTGAGCTTATCGCTAAAAAGCAGCTGAAAGTCCCGATTTTTCTTAAATTAATTTAGATGTAATCAGGATATCCCAATTACTTCTAAAAAACTATTCTAGGAAAATTGGGACTGATGACTGACGCCTGATAGCTTTCTTGACAGATCCTCTTAGTTTCTCTATGATATTCATAGGGTTTCATCCTTCCTTAAACATTTTTAAAAAGTGAGCCTTCCCATGAAAAAAATATCCGTTTTTATTTTTGCCAGCGTATTATTTGCCGGATGCGGTTCTCCAGCGTCCAAATCCAATTCAGCCGATACAAATCAGCAAGTGAAATCCCCCACAGAATCAGCCGAAACGATATCGTACTATTTAAAAGAAGGCGCCGATAGTATCAATAACGGCGATGTGTCCAATGCCATCAAAAATTTTGGCGAGGCGATCAAAACCAACCCTCAAGATTCCAGAGCCTATGCCTTATTGGGCCAGGCCTATATGCGCCTTCAGCGTTATGATCAGGCCGCCGAGGCTTTCTCGACCGGCTTAAAGTTCAATCCCGAAAATGGCCATCTTAATTATCTTGCCGCTGTAACCTACGGGTTACAAGGGGACAAAGAAATGGCCACGCAGCATGCCCAAAAAAGTGTCCAGATCTTTCAGGATACTCACGATGAAGAGAATTTCAAAAGATCTCTCGCCCTTCTTCACGGGTTATTGAAACCTAACAATCCATAAGACGATACACGGTACAAATAATTTCCTCTGCTGACCCTAGAGGCTTTCGTGCCTAGACTATCCCCCTTGGGGAATCCAAGTCAATCTTTCCTTTTTTCAAATTTGAAACTCTATTTCTTTTGTTATAATGATTCAACATTACCGCTCTTAAAAGTAAAGTAGCGATGTTGAATCATCCTGAGGGCGTGAAAAGCACAGCGATCACGTCCGAAGGATTACCTCAAAAGGAATCTTTCCATGAAACGCACATTTATTTTGGCTATCGATCAGGGGACCACGGGGTCCCGCGCTTTTCTTTTTGACGACAAAGGGCATATCGCCGCCAGCAGTTACCGGGAATTTAAACAGTATTACCCAAAGCCGGGCTGGGTTGAGCACGACACGGATGAGATCTGGCGATCCTGTGTGACCGTTATTAAAGAAGCTGTTTCAAAGGCGAAGATCAAACAGAACCAGATCGCGGCGATCGGGATCACCAATCAGCGTGAGACAACCGTGCTGTGGGACCGTAAAACCTCAAAGCCGGTCCACCGCGCGATTGTCTGGCAGTGCCGTCGGACCGCATCCCTTTGTGATGAATATAAGAAAAAGGGTTTAGAAACGACAGTCCGCGCAAAAACAGGCTTGGTCCTTGACCCGTATTTTTCCGGCACCAAGATCAAATGGCTTCTGGATCATGTGGAAGGTTTACGGGAGGAAGCGGAACGGGGACAGATCTGTTTCGGCACGATCGACAGTTGGCTTATTTGGAAATTGACCGGCGGCAAATCCCACGCCACCGACAACAGCAATGCCTCCCGCACGCTTCTTTTTAATATCGAAACCTTCAGATGGGACGAAGAACTCCTAAAAATATTCGACATTCCGCACATTATCCTGCCGCGGGTTTTAAATTCCGGGGCCAATTTCGGAAGGACAGAAGGGCTTAAAAATTTCCTTAGCGCAGGCATTCCCATAACCGCTGTCATGGGTGACCAGCAGGCCGCGCTTTTTGGGCAGGGATGTTACGAAGCCGGCTCTATAAAAAACACCTACGGCACGGGATGCTTTTTGGTGCTTAATACAGGGAAAAAGAAGATCGCCTCAGAGGAGGGCTTGCTCTCGACGGTGGCCAGTGATATCGAAGGAAAGCCTATTTACGCGCTGGAGGGTTCGATCTTTATTGCCGGGGCGGTGATCCAGTGGCTGCGGGACGAACTTAAGATCATAAAAAATGCAGCTGATACTGAAACATTGATCAAAGGATTAAATGATACCAACGGCGTTTATTTTGTTCCGGCCTTTGCCGGTTTAGGCGCGCCGTATTGGGACAGCGGGGCAAGAGGATTGATCAGCGGTTTAACCCGCGGGGCCAACGCCAAACATATCATCCGCGCGGCTTTGGAATCCATTTGTTATCAGACGAAGGACGTATTCGATATTATGCAAAAGGCCTATGGGTCTAAAATAGAAAGATTAAAAGTCGACGGCGGGGCCTGCCGGAATAATTTTCTCATGCAGTTCCAGTCGGATGTTTTAAACTGTTCTATTGTCCGTCCGGAAGTGATCGAAACAACCGCGCAAGGCGCGGCGTATCTTTCGGGCTTGATGGCCGGGTTATGGCAAAAAGAAGATCTATTGAAATTGCAAAAGGTTGGCCGCACTTTTACTTCGCGGATGACTGAACAGCAGCGGCAGGGATTATATGACGGTTGGCTTAAGGCGGTTAAGAAAGTAAGGCCATGATCCGCGACATTCACAGGTTCTCGCAGTATGTTTATGATCTTTTGATCATCGGAGGCGGCATCAACGGCGCGGCCATCGCGAATCTGGCCGCGGGACATGGCTTGACGGTCGCCCTTATCGAAAAAGGAGATTTCGCCTCCGGCACCTCCAGCAAGACCACCAAACTTCTTCACGGCGGTATCCGCTATCTGGAAAATTTTGAATTTGATCTGGTGAAAGAATCCCTCCAAGAGCGGATCATTCAAATGAAGGCCGCCCCTCATCTGGTCAAACCTTTATCCTTTGTTATTCCAGTCTATAAAAATGACCGCAGGCCGTTATGGATGATGAAGTTTGGCGTTACGCTTTATGATTTCTTAGGCGGGGAGCACAGTATCGGCAAACATCGTTTTTTAAACCCTTCCGAAGTTAAAGGCGAGATCCCTGACATAGAAACGCAAGGGCTTCAGGGCGGTGTCACATATTTTGACGCGCAGATGAATGACGCGCGGCTGTGTTTGGAAAATGTCCTTATGGCGCATGAAAGGGGTGTTCATATCACGAACTATGTCGAAGCCCTTTCCTTTTTAAAAGAGAACGAGAAGGTCATCGGCATAAAAGCCAAGGGGCTGATCCGTAATATTGATTTTGAGATCAAGGCTAAAAATATTATCTGCGCCTTAGGGCCCTGGACGAACACTTTTTCTGAGAAGAACAAGGATGAGCTTTCCAACAAGGTCAGGACAACCAAGGGCGTGCACATTGTTTATAAAGGGAATTTTTCCAAGAATGCGGTTTTGGTCACTAATCGCGATGATAAAAGGATATTTTTTGTTATCCCCTGGCAGGGAAATTCTTTGATCGGAACGACCGACACGGATTTTAAAGGCTCCCCTGATTCCGTGACAACGGAAAAAGAAGATGTCGCGTATCTTTTGCGGGAGGTTAAAAGGGTTTTTCCGACGGTGGATATCAAGGAAGAGAACATTATCACGACCTTCGCGGGCTTAAGGCCGCTGGTGTCCGCCCAAGGATCTCCTTCCAAAATTTCCCGAAAGCATGGAATTACAAGGACAAAAGACGGTGTCTTTTGGGTGGCCGGAGGAAAATACACGACCTACCGCGTGATCGCCATGGATTGCCTTAAGATGATCTATGGCCGGACTTTTCCTTTTTTAGAAGAGTTTATGCTTTATGGGAGCGGTTTGATCGAAGAATCCTCTCAAGAATTGGCCCGGCACTATGGCTTAGAGGAAGAGATCGTCGATCATTTAAAAAATACCTACGGCACGCGCTACTCGGACGTTTTAAAATTAACCAAACAAGACCCTTCCTGGAAAAGCAGGATCTGCGCCTGCTCTCCGGCCATTGCCGCGCAAGTCGTGTATGCCATCAAATTTGAAATGGCCTTTAAGGACGAGGATATCATATGGCGCCGGCTTTCCTTGGGCTATCTTAATTGCCCCACCAGGCAGTGTTTTAAACAGATCGAGGCCTTGAGGAAAAGATTTATAAAATAATATAAATAGTATAAGTATTATAGATATCCATCCTTAGGCCCGCGCATACGAATCTGTTGACAAAAATCCCTTTAATGATATATTACTCCAGGCTTCGGTCGTAAGAACCTCGCCCATTGAAAAATTTTCCACCTGAAGTAAAATCCCGTTAGAAAATAAATTTTCTAACGGGATAAAATGCATGGCTAAAGCGATCTTATATCTTGAAGACGGGGCAAACTTTTTAGGAGAAAGCCTCGCCCGAAAAGGGGAAACTGCGGGAGAAGTTGTCTTCAATACAGCCATGACCGGCTACCAAGAGATTTTGACCGACCCTTCCTACGCCGGGCAGATCGTTGTCATGACCTACCCTTTGATCGGTAACTATGGCGTGAATAAAGAAGACGTAGAGTCTAAAGGTGTTCACGTCAAAGGGTTTGTGGTCAAAGAGTTCTGCCGTTACCATTCCAATTATCGCGCCACTCAAAGCCTTATCGAATATTTAGACGAACATAAGATCCTCGCCATCGAAGGCGTGGATACCCGCGCGTTGACCCGGCACCTGCGTTTGTGCGGGGCCATGAAGGCCATCATTTCCACCAAAGATTTTGACCTCAAAAGTTTAGCCAAAAAAATTAAGGACGTCCCTTCCATGGAAGGCGCGGACTGGGTCAAGACCGTGGCCACCAAAAAAAAATATATCTGGCCGGCGGATAAATCGTTTAAAAAGCCGCGTTTTAAAGTGGCCGCGATCGACTGCGGGATCAAATTTAATATTTTGAGGATCCTGGCAAAATTGGGCTGCGAAACGCATGTTTTTCCGCCGGATACGACCGCCAAAGATATTCTAAGCATTGATCCCGACGGAGTATTCTTATCCAACGGCCCCGGAGACCCGGCAGCGGTCACCAGCGTGATCAGGACCGCGCAGGATCTGTTCGGCAAAAAGCCGATCTTCGGGATCTGTTTAGGTCATCAGATCTTAGGGCTGGCCTTAGGCGGCAAAACTTTTAAATTAAAATTCGGGCATCACGGCGCCAATCATCCGGTCAAGGATATGCTGGATAACCGCATCGGGATCACGTCTCAAAATCACGGATTTTGTGTGGATGTCAAAAGTTTGAAAAGCGGGGACGTGGAGATCATTGATGTGAACTTAAATGACCAGACCGTGGAAGGCCTGCGCCATAAAAGGTTCCCTCTGCTGTCGGTCCAGCATCACCCGGAGGCCTGTCCCGGCCCGCATGACGCGCAGTATTTGTTCAAACATTTTGTGCAAATGATGGAGAAAAAAACTAGAGGCCAGAAGTAAGAGGTCAGAAGTTGGAAAAGGCACAGAGATTTTCCGATTTCTGGCTTCTTGCTTCTGACTTCTTGAAAATTTACAAACATGCCCAAACGTACAGACATTAAGAAAATATTGCTTCTCGGCTCCGGCCCGATCGTCATCGGCCAGGCCTGCGAATTTGATTACTCCGGGACCCAAGCCTGCAAGGCCCTAAAAGAAGAGGGCTTTGAGATCGTGCTGGTCAATTCCAATCCCGCCACCATTATGACGGATCCGGAATTTTCCGATCACACCTATATTGAGCCCCTGACCCCTGAATTTTTGGAAGCGATCATCAAAAAAGAACGGCCCGACGCTATTTTACCTACCTTGGGCGGCCAGACCGCCTTAAACCTTGCCATGAAACTTTTCGAACGAGGGGTTTTAAAAAAATACAACGTTGCAATGATCGGCGCGACTTATGACGTTATTAAAAAAGCCGAAGATCGGGAATGTTTCAAGAAGTTGATCTTAAAGATCGGTTTGGATGTTCCCAAGAGTGCCTTTGCTCACAATGTCGAAGAGGCTAAAAAGGCCGTTAAGAAGATCGGTTTTCCCGCGATCATCCGGCCCAGCTACACCTTAGGCGGCACCGGCGGCGGCATTGCGAACACCATGGAAGAATTTGAAAAAATCGCCTCATTAGGCATTGAAAGCAGTATGATCCATGAGATCCTGATCGAAGAATCGATTGTCGGGTGGAAGGAATTTGAACTGGAAGTCATGCGGGATAATAAAGATAACGTGGTCGTTGTCTGCTCGATCGAAAATTTAGACCCTATGGGTGTGCACACCGGCGACAGCATTACGGTTGCGCCGGCTCAAACTTTAACGGACCGAGAATATCAAATTATGCGTAACGCATCCTTGGCGATCATCCGCGCGGTTGGCGTTGAAACCGGCGGCTCCAACATTCAATTCGCCGTTGAGCCTAAAACCGGACGCATGGTTGTCATCGAAATGAACCCGCGCGTGTCGCGAAGTTCAGCCTTGGCCAGCAAGGCCACGGGTTTTCCCATCGCGAAATTCGCCGCCAAGTTATCGGTCGGTTATTCTCTGGATGAGATCCGCAATGATATCACCCGGGAAACCCCGGCGTCTTTTGAGCCCACCATCGATTATTGTGTGGTCAAGATCCCGCGTTTTACGTTTGAGAAATTTCCCGAAGCCAAGGATATCTTAGGCGTGTCCATGAAGTCCGTCGGAGAAACGATGGCTATCGGCCGCACCTTTAAAGAAGCGCTGCAAAAAGGATTGCGCGGTTTGGAGATCGGGCATAAGGGATTTGATAACAAACTGGATCATCGAACGATCTCCGATGCAAAGATCAAGCTCCGCCTCAAAGAGCCCAATGCCTCAAGGGTCTTTTATATCAAATATGCCATGCAAAAAGGCATGACCATTGAACAGATCGCAAAGATTTCCAAGATCGATGTCTGGTTCCTGGCGCACATGGCCCAGCTGGTTGAGTTTGAAGAGGACCTTAAGAAAGCCATGAAAAAAGAAAAGACCTTAAGCGATGGTTTATTGCGAAAGGCCAAGGAATATGGTTTTAGTGACCCTCAACTCGCAGCGATCATGGGTTCCGACGAGAAGACCGTCCGGGAACTGCGCAAGAAAAAAGGGATCGTGGCGACGTTCAAATTAGTCGACACCTGCGCCGCGGAGTTCGAGGCGTACACGCCTTATTATTATTCGACCTACGAAACGGAAGACGAGGTTATCCTGCAGCAAAAGACGAGAAAGAAAAATAAGAAGATCATGATCTTGGGCGGCGGGCCGAACCGGATCGGGCAGGGGATCGAATTTGATTACTGCTGCTGCCACGCCTCTTTTGCCTTAAAGGAAATGGGATTTGAAACGATCATGGTCAATTCCAATCCGGAAACCGTGTCAACGGATTACGATACTTCGGACCGGCTTTATTTTGAGCCGCTGACCTTTGAAGATGTCATGAATATTATCGATGTCGAGAAACCCGACGGTGTTATTGTGCAGTTCGGCGGCCAGACCCCTTTAAAATTAGCCAAACCGCTGTATGACGCGAACGTCCCGATTATCGGCACCAGCGTGGATTCCATCGATATGGCCGAGGATAGAGAGCGGTTCTCTAAACTGATCAATGAGCTAGGGCTCATCCAGCCGCAGAATGGATCAGCCGTTTCAGAGTCCGAGGCCATTGCCATCGCTGATCATATCGGTTATCCGGTCTTAGCGCGGCCGTCGTATGTGTTGGGCGGACGGGCGATGCGCATCGTTTATGACGAAGAATCCTTGTTGTCCTTTATTGAAGAGGCCAAAGAGGTTTCCGAAGGGCATCCGATCCTGATCGATAAATTTTTGGAAGACGCGATGGAAGTGGACGTGGATGCGATATGCGACGGAGAAGAGACGTATGTCGCGGGGATCATGGAGCACATTGAGAATGCCGGAATCCATTCCGGGGATTCGGCCTGTGTCCTGCCGCCGCATACTTTAAAAAGAAATATGATCGAGCAGATCAAAGACAATACGCGCCGCATCGCTAAGGCCTTAAAGGTCATCGGGCTTCTTAATATCCAGTTCGCCATTAAGAACGATCAGCTTTATGTCCTGGAGGTTAATCCCCGCGCTTCCCGTACTGTTCCGTTTGTCAGCAAGGCAACGGGCATTCCCTTGGCCAAGATCGCCGCGCAGATCATGGCCGGTAAAAAGCTGCGGGAGTTTACTTTACCGTCGCTGGAAGATCTAAAGCATATTTCGGTCAAAGAATCGGTGTTGCCGTTCTCCCGGTTCTCGGGCGTGGACATTGTGTTGGGGCCGGAGATGAAATCGACCGGCGAGGTGATGGGGATCGATTCCAGTTTTGGCGTGGCGTTTGCCAAGGCGCAGATCGCGGCCAATTCTTCCCTGCCTAAGAAGGGCAAGATCTTTATCAGTTTAAATGATGAGGATAAAGTGCACTTGGGTTTCCTGGCCAAGAAGCTGGAAAATTTAAAATTCGAACTCGTGGCCACCAAAGGCACCGCCGAGGTTCTAAAATCCAACGGGATCAAGGTCGAAGTTGTTGATAAACACGGCGAAGGAAAAAACAACATATTGACATTAATCAAAAAAAATGAGATAAATCTAGTTATCAATACCCCATCAGGAAAGAAAAGCCAATCAGATATGAGAACAATTCGAGCGGCAGCGACATTGCATAACGTCCCCTGTATCACCACACTTCAAGGGGCATGGGCCGCCATCAATGGGATCGAAGAAAGTTTAAATAAACCATTCACTGTCCAATCGTTGCAGGAATATTATAGCGATCAGACGACAGAGGTTACATAAGTGAAAACTTAAAGCGTAAAACGTAAAAGTAGTTCTTGATCTTTTATTTAGGCCCTGAAAGGACACATTAGTTTTAGCTTTTGCGCTTTAAGTTTTTAGTTTTTAAAGGAATTGTAATATGTGCGGCATTATCGGTGTTTCAAATCATAAAGAGGCTTCCAAGATCGCTTTTTTGGGGTTGTACGCCCTGCAGCATCGTGGAGAGGAATCGGCCGGGATCGCTTCTTTCGACGGGAAAGACATCCATATCGTAAAAAATCGCGGGCTGGCCGTTGATGCGCTGGATGAAGCAGCTTTAAATGAACTCAAAGGCCCGACCGTGATCGGGCATTGCCGTTATTCCACTACCGGTTCCAGTAATTTCAAGAATATTCAGCCCTTCCTCGTTACGCATAAAAACCGTCCTATCGCCGTTGCCCACAACGGAAATTTAACCAATACGGAAACGTTGTATAAAAAATTAGAAGAAGAGGGGTCCATTTTTCAGACGTCGATGGATTCTGAGATCATCGTGCATTTGTTGGTCAAAACTAAGAACAGCGATATGAAGCAATGGTTCGTTAATGTTCTGTCGCAGCTTAAGGGCGCGTTTTCTTTAGTGTTCTTAATAGAGGATGTCATTGTGGGCGCAAGGGACCCGGCGGGATTTAGGCCGTTATGGTTAGGAAAATTAGATGACGGTTATATTTTGGCCAGTGAAACCTGCGCCTTGGACCTGATCCGCGCCACACCGATCCGCGAGATCGAGCCCGGGGAGATCGTTATCATCAGGAAAAATAAAATAGAAAGCGTCTTCCTTCCCAAGCCGGCTAGCTCGAGAAAGGCCTTTTGTATTTTTGAAAATATTTATTTTGCCCGGCCGGACAGTAATATTTTTGGGGACAATGTTTATCAGGTGAGAAAACGTTTGGGCGTACAATTGGCCAAAGAACACCCTGTCAAGAATGCCGATCTCATTATGGGTATTCCCGACGCTGGAAATTATGCGGCCTTGGGTTATGCCAGTGAATTAAAGGTTCCCTTAGAATTAGCCATGGTCAGAAACCATTATATCGGCCGTACCTTTATTCAGCCGATGCAGTTTATGCGGGATTTTAGGGTACGGGTTAAACTCAATCCGATCAAGGACGTCATCAAGGGAAAAAGCATTGTGGTCATTGAGGATTCGATCGTGCGCGGGACAACCAGCCGAAACCGGATCGAAGCCTTACGCGACGCGGGGCCTAAGGAAATTCATATGCGCATCAGTTGTCCGCCGATCGTTTCGCCGTGTTTTTACGGTATTGATTTTCCCAGCAAGGATGAACTTATTGCCACGAATAAAAGTATAAAAGAGATCGCTAAATTTATCGGCGTCGATTCTTTAGAATATTTAAGTTTAGAGGGAATGCTTTCAGTGATGAAAGGCTCTAAAGAGGATTTTTGCGCGGCCTGTTTTACCGGTAAATATCCGGTTGATATCCCAAAGAACACCAGTAAATATCTTTTAGAAGGAAAGACATCAGGCGCGGCTCCGGCAAAGGTAAAAACGTAATTCTTATGAGTAAATTCATTTTTATAACCGGCGGTGTTGTTTCAAGCTTAGGCAAAGGTATTGCCGCGGCCTCTATCGGAAAGCTCCTCGAGGCCAGGGGATTAAAAACAACGATCATTAAATGCGATCCGTATCTTAACGTTGATCCCGGCACCATGAACCCGTATCAGCATGGAGAGGTTTATGTGACCGAAGACGGGGCGGAGACGGACCTGGACCTCGGCCATTATGAACGTTTTACCAATGCCCAGGTCAGCAAAGACAGCAACATCACAACCGGAAAGATCTATTATTCGGTTATTTTAAAAGAACGCCGTGGTGATTATCTTGGGAAAACGGTCCAGATCATTCCGCATATCACCGACGAGATCAAGAATTCCCTAAAAAAAGTCGCCCACGACAGGAATGTTGATGTCACTATTGTAGAGATCGGCGGTACCGTCGGAGATATCGAAAGCCTTCCATTCTTGGAGGCGATCCGCCAAATGCGTTGGGAATTAGGGGAAGGATACGCCCTGAACATTCACGTGACGCTCCTTCCGTATATTAAATCCGCCGGCGAACATAAGACCAAGCCGACCCAGCATAGCGTTGGCCGCCTGCGGGAGATCGGGATCCTCCCGGACATCCTGCTCTGCCGTACCGAGCGGCACATGGATAAAGAACAAAAGGACAAGATCGCGCTTTTCTGTAACGTCGATAAAGAATCGGTCATCGATGCCTGTGATGTTAAGCATATCTATGAAGTGCCGTTGGTCTTCCAGAAACAGGGGTTGGATGATCTTATTTTAAAGAAGCTGAAACTTAAAGCCGATAGTAAAGATCTAGGAGAATGGAAAGATTTTGTTATCCAAAGGCTCAAGAACCCTAAGCGGGAAGTAAAGATTTCGGTGGTGGGGAAATACATCTCTTTGCCGGACGCATATAAATCGATCTATGAAGCCTTGGTGCATGGCGGCATTGCCAATGACGCCCGCGTGATCATTAACAAGATCGATTCGGAAGATATCAGCAAGAATGGAAAGGTCGATAAATACTTGGGCGGGTCCTATGGGGTCCTTATCCCCGGCGGTTTTGGAACTCGCGGCATTGAGGGGAAGATCCTCGCGGTTCAATTTGCCCGGGAACGCAAGATCCCGTTCTTCGGTATTTGCTTGGGGATGCAGGTTGCCACGATCGAGTTTGCCCGAAATATTTGCGGCTTTAAAGATGCGAACTCCACAGAATTTGATACCGACACCCCGTATCCCGTGATCAGTCTTTTAGAAGAGCAGAAAAATATCAAGAACATGGGAGCGACCATGCGCTTGGGTTCTTATGCTTGTAAATTAACCAAAGATTCGTTAAGCTATAAAGCTTATAAAAAGGAAAATATCCAGGAACGGCATCGTCACCGGTATGAGTTTAATAATAAATACCGCGTACAATTAGAGAAAAAAGGCCTTTTAATCGCCGGAACTAACCCGGAAGCGCATTTGGTTGAGATCATAGAATACCCAGAGCACCCCTGGTTTGTTGCCTGTCAATTTCATCCGGAGTTTAGGTCTAAACCGGAACGAGCCCATCCTTTATTCAGAAATTTCATTACAGCGGCTGCGGAGTATGGCAGCAGTTAACGTGAAGCGTCATTCGTGAAGCGTCGTTCGGTCGATCGACGTTTTACGAGAGACGAACGACGTTTTTTCGCGCGGGTGGCGGAATTGGTAGACGCGCACGTTTGAGGGGCGTGTGGGGCAACCCATGAGAGTTCAATTCTCTCCCCGCGCACCAGTCTTCGTTCAACTGCTTCCGCGTTGAACTTCGCCTGGTCTTAAAGAAAACGAAGACTGTTGTCCTGCGAAGTCAAAGTAGAGGTAAATTTTCCGCCCGAGGCGGATCAGCCTCTGGCTGAGACGAAGCAGGATTTTCTTTTTTAGGCAATCTTACCCAATCCCTTTTTTGTGTGATATATTTTAAATATAACCATGAAAGACTTTCTCCTTAGATTAGATAAAGCTTTGGACTTTTTTTTAAAGAATTTTCTTATTCTTTTAAAAGTGACGGCTGTTTTTTTTATCATTTTAGAAATACTGGATTATTATTTTTATACGGAGTCGGATTTCAGTGGGCTTCCGTATTTATATCTAAACAACTTGCCTGCTTCGTTCCGGGGCAATCTTTTAAATGTTGAGCTCTTTGCCTTGATCGCTTTGGTCTTTGTTGTTCTAACGGTCGGGCTGGTCCTTTTATATCAGCTTGCTTTTTTTAAAACCACGGAATTCCTTCATCAGGGTAAGAAAATTAACGTTATCCTGAGTTATCAATTGGCCTGGAATGATCTTAAGGGTTATGCGGTGGTCACGGGGCTCGTCCTTTTTAAATCTTTTTTATGGTCGCTGCTTTTTATTATTCCGGGTATCATTGTGAGCCTTTTATATTCCTTTGCTTTCCTGGCGTGCGCGTTCGACGGTAAAAAGGGGAATGCGGCCCTGGCATACAGCAAAGAGCTGGTCAGGAACAATCTTAAAAAATTTCTTGGGAATA
>Ga0154339_1150_pt1 | contig 13141 bp, 15 predicted proteins | sample RifGroA2_FD_115867 | JGI IMG/M metagenome (GOLD analysis project Ga0154339, IMG submission 115867) | Omnitrophica WOR_2 bacterium GWA2_47_8
TTTCGGCATGCTCAACGTTTGGAATGTTTACCTGATCATGCCGGCGGTCCTTTTAGGAGGGGTATTTTATCCCATCGCCATGCTGCCGCCGGCGCTTCAAGTCTTTACGATCTTCAATCCCATGCATTACCTGGTCAACGGTCTGCGCTACAGCATTCTGGGAATCACGGACGCGCCGGTCCTTTCCTGCGCGCTTTTTTCTTTTATCCTCGCCGTTTCATTCTTTTTCTACACGGTATATCTTTTTAAGATCGGATACAAATTAAGGACTTAATTTCTCGCCGCGTACTCGTCGGGCGTTAAAGCGCGGATGCTCAAGGCGTGGATCTCGTTCTTCAGCTGGCCATCCAGGGCGCGGTGGATCTCGCGGTGCCGGTCGAGTTTAGTTTTTTCGATGAAATCGGGTGAGATGATCAGGAGCGCAAAATGCCCTTTCCCGCCTGACTTGACCGCTTCGGCATGTCCGGCGTGCTCCTGCGTTTTATCCAAGATTTCAAGATGCGTGATCTTAAATTTGCTGCAGATAATTTTCTCTATTTTATCTTTTAGCGTCATGGGTTTTAGTGTAACATAAAAACTACAAGCTGTCAGTCATCTGCCTTCAGTGGTTCGACTTTCGCTCACCATCCTGAGCTTGTCGAAGGACTATCAGCTGCTGAAAGCTGATAGCTGACAGCTGAAAGCTTATGAAACTTTCCCTCAATACGCAGATCGCGATCGGTGCGATCCTGGGCGTTATCTTTGGTCTTTATCTTCATTCCTTAGGCCCTCAGGATCCGGCCTTCTCTCTCTGGATCAGTATCAGTGAAACTGTGGGCGGGATCTTTGTTGACCTCTTAAAAATGATCCTGATCCCGCTGGTCTTTACATCGATCAGCGTGGGGATCGCCAATTTACGGGCCCATCAGGAAATGGACCGCGTTTGGAAAATAACCCTGATCTATTTTCTTGCCTCACCGACGCTGGCGGTGATCCTGGGGCTGACCGTGATGAATCTGTTTACGCCCGGCGCGGACCTGAAGATCGCGATGTTCCAGGATACGATGTCCACATTCCAGGCCAGCAATGTTTCGGCGGGGCATTTTATTAAAACATTTCTGTCCGGTCTTTTCATGAACCCCTTTAAGGCCATGGCGCAGGGCGATGTTTTTGCCACGCTGATCTTTGCGGTCTTTTTAGGCATCGCCTTGATCAAGCTTAATGAACGGGCAAAGACCTTGAAAGAGATATTGGTGCAGGGTTTTGACGTGATCATGCTGATCGTAAATTGGATCATGCGCCTGGCACCGATCGGGATCATGGCCTTGTTGACAAAATTGATCGCAACACAGGAAACAACTTTCCTCGTTTCCTTGTCAAAATTTGTCGCGGTCGTGGTGGGCTCGACGTTATTTCACGGGATTGTTACGCTACCGGGATTTTTGTATCTATTAACCGATGTAACGCCCTTGACCTTTTTCAAAGGGATGCGCGAGGCCCTGGTGACGGCGTTTGCCACCAGTTCGAGCTCCGCGACACTGCCCGTTTCCATGAAATGTGTCACCGAAAATCTAAAAGTGGATAAAGATATCGTGGGATTCGTTCTGCCCTTGGGTGCCACGGCGAACATGGACGGCACCGCGTTGTACGAAGCCGCGGCCGCGCTTTTTGTCGCGAATCTGGCCGGCATTCATTTAACGATCGTTCAGCAGGTTGTGGTCTGCCTAATGGCCATCATTGCCTCCATCGGCGCGCCAGGGATCCCCAGTGCCGGAATGGTCACCATGATCATGGTCCTGCAATCCGTGGGCCTGCCCATCGAAGCGATCGCGATCTTGCTTCCCATTGACCGCCCCTTGGATGCGATCCGCACCGCGGTCAACGTGGAAGGCGACGGTATCTGCAGTTTGATCGTTCAGAAATACACTTCAAAAAATCGTTAATTTGCCCTTCCCTCCATAAAAATCTCTCGACATAAAATTTAGTTTAAGGCATAATAAAGGCTCTTAAAAAGATTACCCCGATAAAAAATCAGATTACACAGATATCTGTGTAATCTTACCGTTAAAATCTGCGGAATCAATATTCATGGAACTACAAAAATCAAGATTATGCCACGAGGCGCTGCTCGAAAAAGTCATCCCGCGCCAGGAAAAGATCTATCAGTGGCTAGAATCCCAGGAGAAAGATAAGCTCATCCCTCTTTACTCGTCTGTGGATATCCGCGACGCGGGGTTCAAGATATCGGTCGTGGATACTAATCTTTTTCCCGGAGGTTTTAATAATCTTTGCGAACACGGGCTGGAGGATGCGGTCGGGTTTATGCGGTCAGCCATTTTGCGCCGCGTCCCGGGCTGCGAGAGCGTACTTATCATTGCCGAGGAGCATACACGGAATACCTGGTACCTGGAAAATATCCGAATCCTGCAGCAGATCATCGAGAAGGCGGGATTTAAGACCCGGATCGCCACGTTCCTTTCCGTTCAGCCCGCGTTCTGCGAAAGCGCCAAAGCGGTGGAATTAGAGACCGCCACCGGCGAGACAGTAAAGATCCATTGTTTTAAGCGTATTTTAAAAGATTGGGAAGCGGACCGGGAAGACATCGATCTTATCATCATGAACAATGACCTGACGACCGGCATCCCCGACTCGCTTAAAAATTCAAAAATCCCTATTTACCCCCCGATGATCGCCGGTTGGCATTCCCGTCAGAAATCGAGCCATTTTAAACACGTTGAGCATTTATTGCATGAATTTGGAAAGATCGTTGACCTTGATCCCTGGTTTTTCTCTTCCCTTTTTACGGTTGAGGAAAATATCAATGTCAATTTGGACGCGGACCGCGCGCGTTTGATGGATACAGCAAAGAATTTATTCAAAAAGATCGAACAAAAATATAAAGAGCACAACATCACGGAAAAACCTTTTATCTTTGTCAAATCTGATTCCGGAACATACGGCATGGGCGTTGTCCCTATCGAAGACCCGAAAGACATCCAGGAGCTGAACCGCCGGGCGCGCAATGACCTCTCCCGCGGCAAGGGCACGCAGGCGGTTTCGCGTTTTCTTCTGCAGGAAGGCGTCCCCACGATCTATAGCGTGGATGAGCAGGTCAGTGAAGTCGTCATTTATCAGATCGAGAACAATCTTCTGGGCGGGTTTTATCGTTTTAATACCCAAAAAACCGACCGCCAAAATTTGAATGCGCCCGGTATGGGATTTAAAAAGATGTGCCCGCATCTTCCAAAATACGGCCAATGCGGCGTGCATCATGACATGAATATCTTTGATCTCTACCGCATTCTTGCCAGGGTCGCCGCGATCGCAGCCCGCTTAGAGATCAATGACCTCGAATCAAAAAAGGACAAAGAATGAATTTTGTTTTCTTAATGGATCCCATAGAGACGGTCAAAATGGAAAAGGACACCTCCTTTATCTTTATGCTGGAGGCCCATCGCCGCGGGCACGGTGTTTTCTTTGTTCCGGACGGCGGGCTGACGTTATTAAAGGGACGCGTCCTGTCCCATGCCCTGCCGGTTGTCCCGCAAAGAAATAAACAACGCCCCTTTATTGTTCGGAAACCAACCGTTCTTCAGGAAGAAAATATTCATGCCATTTTTATCCGCAATGATCCGCCGTTTGACAGCCAGTATCTTTTAAATACCTGGCTTTTGGACCATTTATCCAAGAAAATAACAGTTATAAATTCACCGCACGGATTACGAACGGTCAATGAAAAGATCTGGGCAGCGCAATTTACCAATATCACCCCGCACACGCTGATCAGCCGCAACCGAGACGAATTGCTCAAATTCATAAGGCAGGAAAAGAACGTCATCGCCAAGCCGGCGGAAGGCTTCGGCGGGAAATTTATTTTTTACATCAAGGCGGGTGATCTGAATACCAATGTCATTTTGGAAACACTGACGCACACCTTTTCGCACGAGATCATTCTGCAGCAATATATCCCGGATGCCAAGAAAGGCGACAAACGGATCCTTCTCCTGGGCGGCGAACCCTTAGGCGCTGTTTTACGCGTGCACAGCAAGGATGACCATCGGAATAATTTTTTTGCCGGCGGAAAACCAAAACCGGCCACGATCACACCCAACGATTGGAAGATCATCGAGACCTTAAAGCCGCATTTGCACCGGCTGGGCCTTTATTTTGTCGGTATCGACATTATCGGAAAATATTTGATCGAAGTGAATGTCACCTCCCCCACCTGCCTGCAGGAGATGAACCGCTTGTACAATCAGAATTTAGAAAGAAAAGTGATAGATTTTGTTGAAAATTCGGTCAAACAACGTAAAATACGAAAATGAAAAAGAGGCCCCTATGCCCGCATTAACTTTATATTATCGAGACACATGCCCCTATTGCCAAAAAGTTCTAAATCATTTAAAACAGGCCAATATCAGCGTCACCATGAAAAATGTCGAGACAGCGCCGGCGAACCGGGAAGAATTGATCACGATCGGCGGCAAAGGTCAAATCCCCTGCCTGGTGATCGACGGCAAAGCTTTATACGAGTCGGATGGCATCGTTACCTGGTTCAAAAAGAATTATAAAAAATGAACGCGATCGTAGATCAAGTTAAAGAGACCATTGAAAACGCGCTCCCCGGGGCGACCGTGCATGTCTTGGACCCGATGAATGACGGCCAGCACCTACAGGCCTTTGTGATCAGCCCCGTCTTTGAGGGGGTCATGCTCATCAAACAGCACCAGATGGTCATGAAACCGCTCAAAGAGGCCATGGCCCAGGCGGTGCACGCTTTAGGCCTTAAAACCTTTACCCCGCAAAAATGGAATGAAGAAAAAAGTAAATATGGGTTCTAAATAAAGGAGAATCAAAATGGATGAAAAGACTAAGCAAAGAATAGAAAACGATATTAAAAACAATAAAATCTTTCTCTACATGAAAGGGACGCCGGATGCGCCGATGTGCGGATTTTCCGGCAAGGCCGTTGAGATCTTAAAATCGCACAACGTGAATTTCGGATCATTTAATATTTTTGAGGATGAAGCGATCCGTCAGGGCGTGAAAGAATATTCGGAATGGCCCACCTTCCCTCAGCTCTATGTCAATGGCGAGTTAGTCGGCGGCTGCGATATTATGGTTGAAATGGAGCAAAATGGCGAGTTGGCAAAGGTTTTAGAAACCGCTAAATAATTTAAGCGGCGTTCGCGATCTCTTTGATGTTGGCGTACGGATAAATGCCGGAGTTGTGGCCGTCATTCCAATTGATGGCCAAGGCGTAGTTGCCCAGCGGGAAGATTTGGGTCGGGGCAATATCTTTTCGGATCGAACTTTCCTTTAATATCTTCTCTCCGGTCATTTCATTGATGCAAAGCGCGCAGCGGCAGCTGAGACGCAGATCACGGTTACTGATCTTGTACGATGTCCCATCCTGCCATTTCAAGCACACATTTTTGTCGTCAAATTTGATCTCTGGCACGTCACGTTTGGCGATGCTCATCTTTCCGATAGCCCGCACCACATTGTCCACCATTTCACTGATGTAATCATTCACGATCGGGGTCTCGATTTTGCCGATCAATTGCGGCAATATTGGGAGCTGCGCCAAGGTTTCGATACCGAAACGTTCGTTCAAATTGATCTTATCGGCGCCGAAAATAAAATGTTTTTTATGGCATTGGTCGCAGAGAAAATAGGCCATGTTCTCAACCAGCCCCAGGATCGGCACATTGACCTTTTCAAACATCAATATCCCGCGCGCCACGTCCACTAAGGACAATGTCTGCGGGGTGGTGACAATGACCGCACCGCTTAAGCGGACGGTTTGAGTGATGGTCAATTGAATGTCGCCTGTTCCCGGAGGCATATCGACAAAGAGGTAATCCAATTCCCCCCAATTCGTGGTGTGCATCATCTGCTGGACATAGCGCGAAACCATGGGGCCCCGCATGACCGCAGCACTGTCCCCCAACAGGAATCCGAACGACATGATCTTCAATTTATTTTTTTCAACCGGGATAAGTTCATTTTTATCGTTGATGTAAATGGCCGCATTGGAAAGATTGAACAGGGTCGGGATCGACGGCCCGTAAATATCCGTATCCACCAACCCCACCTTAAAACCGCGGTGGGCCAACTCCTGCGCGATGTACGCGGCAACGGTGGATTTACCAACACCTCCCTTACAGGAAGAGATCGCAATAATAGATTTCACGCGGCTCAAATGGCTGGTCAAAGGTGTTTGCGGGCCTGGCGCGGCGGAACCGGCTGGTGCCGTTAAATTCGCGGTGACTGTTTTAACACCGGGTAATTTACTCACCAACTCCTGGGCATTGTTTTGAAATTCATGCCGCACCGGGCAGGCGGGTGTGGTCAATTGGATATCGAACGTGACATTGCCGGAATCGTTTTTCAAATTTTTGATAAAGCCCAAGCTCACGATATCCTTATGGAAGTCAGGATCGATGATGTTACTTAAGGCATTCAGTATCTCTTGTTCTGTGGGCTTCATTGTGCGATGGCTATTTTCTGCAAATGTTCTTCGTTAATGGATTGGCCAAAAACAGACCGGACGTCTTCGGGATTTTTTACCGGCCAATATTTGACTTCCACCGGCTCTCCCTCTTTATATCGGGAAAAACGCTGAACCAATCCGGCCGCAGTTTCCAAAATATCCTGTGTCGGATTATAACCTTTCAAGATCAGCATCGGGCCGTCCTGCGTTTTTAATTCAAAAATATGGTCATCCTGGTGCGCGTATTGAACGAGCATGCCGTTCTCTGTCTCATCACGTCCGAGAATGACTTTAAAATGTTCATTGATCCGGAAATGGCGCCCCCATTTCAGCGAAATGGTTTCGCGGAAACTGCGATACCCGAATTTAAAAATATCCCTCATCTTCTGGGCGAAATGTTCATGTGTCAACATGCATCCGCCGGCGGAATTCGGATAATCGGTGATCCCGCTTTGGTGGGCGAGATTTTTCTGGTCTTTGCGGGAACGGCCGGAGATCCGGAGAAGTTTTTCACGGTCGATCAGACCTTCAATCTCGGGCAGCGTGGGGTCTAAAAGTTTGGCGCATAAAGGCCTTAAAAGACGGCCCTGCAATCCGCTTCCGTCTTCGATCCATTTCATGCTGTGGCGCAGCTGCGACATAGGCCGCTGGCCCAGGACTTCACCGGTAAAAACAAAGTCCGCGCCGATACTTTCCATATATTGGCCGGCGCGCGTGAACATATGGATCCGGCAGTCCACACATGGGTTCAAGGCCCGGCCGTAACCGTATTTTGGGTTTTCAACGACCTTCAAATAACGCTCGTCTAACTGTAGGATAACCAAGGGGATCTCTAATCTATCCGCCGCGCTTTGGGCCTGGGCTTTATCGCAACAGCCCCAGGGCATGGCGAAGAAAAGTCCGTGCACTTCCACGCCTAAATCTTTGACGATTTTGGCAGCAACAGTGCTGTCTAATCCACCGGAGATAAGTCCGACGGCCTTGACCTTGCGGTTAACATTCTCATTTGAATTCTGCTGGATCATAGGGATACAATATAGATGATTTTCTCACTAAATTCAAGCGCTTAATACGGGAACGGCCAATAAAAAAACTTGAATATTAATAAATAGTTGTGTTATCATGTTGGCTCAACTATTTTTACGAATTTTTCAAAAATGACGACTCCACAAAAACAATTGACCGGTGCCGAAGCCCTCATTAAATGCTTGGAAAACTATGGGGTGGAATACATTTGGGGACTTTCCGGCGGCGCGGCGATCCCTATCTTCGATGCTTTAGTCGGCTCCAAGATCAAATTGGTCTTAGTGCGCCATGAACAGGGTGCCACGCATATCGCGGACGGCTACGCCCGCGTGACCGGGAAACCAGGTGTCGTGTTGGTCACCAGCGGCCCCGGCGCCACCAATACCATAACCGGGATCATGACCGCGCACATGGATTCTGTGCCCATGATCGTTTTGACCGGCCAGACCATCAGCCCCATGCTGGGCAAAGACGCGTTCCAGGAAGCTGATATCTTTGGCAGTACCATGCCTTTCGTCAAACACAGCTATTTGGTGCGCAACACCAACGATATCCCACGCATTATCAAAGAGGCCTTTCATATCGCCAATACCGGCCGTCCAGGCCCGGTGTTAGTTGATCTGCCCAAAGATATTACCTCAGGTCCTTTTACCGGCAAAACATTAGATCCGGCCATGGACATTCCCGGCTATAAAGTGGCGGGCAAAGGGAATTTATCCGATATCAAAAAAATGGCGAAGCTGTTCAAAAATTCAAAGCGTCCTCTGCTTTTGATCGGGCACGGCGCGGTCATTGCCCGGGCCGGCGATGCCATTAAAAAATTAGCCTATAAATTACAATCCCCGGTTACGAATACGCTGCTCGGCAAAGGGGAATTTCCGGAAACTGATCCGCTCTCATTAGGAATGTTAGGCATGCACGGGACCGCGTACGCGAATTTGGCGTTAACCCGCTGCGATCTCATCCTCTCGATCGGCTCCCGCTGGGATGACCGCATCAACGGCAACCCGGCTAAATTTTGTGTTGGCGCCAAGATACTTCATATCGACATTGACCCGGCCGAGATCGGCAAGATCCTTAAGCCGGATGTCCATTGTATCGGGGACGCGCGCTTGATCGTGGAAGAATTGCTCAAGCACGTGAGCCCCTGCGACACAAAGGAATGGATCGCGGAATTGAACGGCTACAAAAAGAAACATCCCTTGAAATTCGATACCAGTAAAGGTCTGACCGCTCAGTATGTCCTGTATGAATTGCAAAATGCCATTCAAGGCAACGCCATTGTGACCACCGACGTGGGCCAGCACCAGATGTGGTCCGCGCAGTTCAACCTTTCCAAGGACGGCCGCAAATGGCTCTCCTCCGGCGGGGCCGGGACCATGGGCTACGGTTTCCCGGCAGCGATCGGCGCGCAGTTCGGCGCCCCCAAAGACCTCGTCATCGCGGTGGTGGGCGACGGCGGGTTTCAGATGACCTTTTATGAATTGGCCACCGTTTATAACCATAAATTACCGGTCAAGGTCTTGATCATTGATAATAAATATTTGGGCATGGTGCGCCAATGGCAGGAATTATTTTTCGACAACCGCCTTTCCGGAGTGGACCTGGAAGGCAATCCGGACTTCGTGAAATTAGCCGACGCCTACCGCATCAAGGGCGTGCACATCGATAAAGTGGAACATGTGGCGGAACGCTTGAAAGAAGCGATCGACTTCCCCGGCCCGGTCGTGATCTGGGCGGAAGTCATTAAAGAAGATAACGTGTTCCCGATGGTCCCGGCTGGAAAATCCGCCTATGAAATGATCATTGAACCCCCTAAAGCGAAATTGGAAAAGCCGACAGGCAGTACCTAATGACTACCAAACCTAAAAATCTGCATACGATAAGTTTTCTGGTGGCCAACAAACCCGGCGTCCTGGTCCGTATCGCAATGGTTTTTGCCCGCCGAGGCTATAATATAGATTCGTTGGTCGTCTCTGCGTCTGTGAACCCTCAGTATTCCCGGATGACGATCACGGCCAGCGGGGAAACCATTACGCTCGAACAGATCATCAAGCAAAGCGCCAAACTCATCGATGTCCTGCATGTGGAAGAGCATACCGGCATCGATGCGGTCGACCGTGAGTACGCGCTGGTGAAGATCAAGACCACTCCGTCCACCAAGGCCACGATCCTGAAACTCTGCAAGAAATTCCACACCCACATCGTTGATCACACCGATCATGTCCTTATCGTCAGTCAGGGCGGGACAACGGAAGAATTGGATCAATTCGAAGGGCTGGTCAAAAAATACGGCATTCTCGAGATGATCCGTTCCGGTAAGCTCGTTATGGCAAAAGGTAAGAAAATAACCTAGCTTTCAGCTATCAGGCATCAGTCTTCAGCTGCCATAAGCTCTCATGCTACTAGCTTACAACAATCCTGTGCTGAAATCTGAGAGTCCTGATTTTCCTTAAAGTATTTTGATGAAATCAGGATATCCCAATTATCCTTAATTATTAGGAAAACTTGGGACTGAAAGCTGACAGCTATAATTTATCCGCAATTCCGCAGGCAATAATTTTGGGCATTTCTTTGGGAGGCAAAAGAACGAGGGCTACTTCGATACCTTGGGGGCTTGAGGCAATGGATGTAATATGGCAGCGTTCGCCGTCGATATCATCGTGGCACGTCCCTAAATACTGGATAACGGCCGAACGAAGCGCGTCCCATTCCAGGTACAGGATGAACTGCTCCTCTTCGCTTTTCAAATTCAGGGCTTGTGAGACTTCGGAAAAATTTAAACCAAGGATCTCTTCCAGGGAACGGCCTTTCAGATACGCCGAATAACCGGTCTGGGCGGTGATCTCCCGTCCACAGGTGATCTTGGCGAAATCGAACGAAATAAACTTTTCGTCTTGATCCATTTTAAAGGCAATACTGGAAGAACTGTCTGAACAGGGCATGGAATAATTATATATCAAATAATAGAAATGAAAACTGTTTAATTTGATGAAACCTTATTCAACAATTCTTTCCGTTTTTTATCTTTTCCCTCTGCAATTTCTTTTACACGTGAGAGGCTTTTTTGCCGCTTATCACGGGCGATATACCAATCCTCGATAAGTATTTCAATCAAATTTATTAAAGCCTCAGCCTCGTCTGGCTCCACGTCAATAATTACGTTTACATCTTTTTCCATATGGGCACCTATATTCCCAACTTGACGAGTAGCATCTATTGCCTCCCAATCTTCGGTGGCAACTAAAGTGCGGATTGCGTTAATTTGATCGACCAAACGACCATTTTTTATTCCCCAAAAATCATTTATCATTCCCTGTAAGCATCGTCGTGCAATCGTTGCAGCTGCTTTAGGGCTTAAATTAACAATATCACATGCTTCCGCATAATCTTTTAAAATTGCTTCAGGCACAATGCCACTGGGATATATCCTTGCTTTTGAAGACGGCACCATATCCCAGCGCTTAATGATTTTTTGGGGAAGATAGTCCTTTTTTAACTCACTGTATGCGCAATCAAAAAGCGTTGCGACTAACGTATATTGCTTACATTCGTTATTCGGACAGACTATAAATGTTGCAATAAGGAGTTTATCACCGTGTTTGTTCGGTATCGTAAAGGCATTCTTCCGTAAGGAAATTCTTTCTTCAACAATCGTTGTTGGTTTTTGACAAAATGGGCATGTCCAATCGAATGGATTCATTTCTATCTCCTTTAAATTGTTGGTTTTTGCGAGGGCAGCGATGAGTCACTGCCCTCTACTTTATCGTTTATCGTCTCCCACGATGTCGTTGGCTAAGTGCGCTTACTGCTGCGGATTTTTCTGATCGGGTTGATCCTGGATCGCGCAGAATTTTGGACGCAATACTTGCCACTCGTTTGCTTGTGACTTTTGCGTGTGCCATGACTATTACCTCCTTCTTAACTCATTCTTAACACTCCTCGACTAAGAGTGCTAATTTGTTTTGATTTTAAAAGCCATCAAAAATCGATGGCTTTTATTTTTTGGTAATCCCGCGGCGCTAACGCGCCTGGGATGAATTCGGTCAGTAACTTACAGTCATTTCATTCCGTAAGTTACGCCCTCATTTCACCATTCTAAGGCTCCACCGGTCTGGTACTCGGTGACGCGGGTTTCGAAAAAGTTCTTTTCCTTCTTAAGATCAATAACTTCACTCATCCAGGGAAACGGATTTTCGGAATTATATTGTTTCGGCAAGTTGAGCCGTTCAAAACGCCGGTCCGCGATATACTGCACATATTCCTTCAAAAGATAAGTATTTAAGCCTAAGATGCCGTTGGGCAGGCATTCCTCGGCGTACTTATGCTCCAATCCGACCGCGGTTCGGATAAAACCGATGATCTCTTCTTTGAATGGTTCATCCCATACTTCGGGGTTTTCCGCGATGATGTTATTGATCAGTTCAATGCCGAAATTCATGTGGATACTTTCATCCCGAAGGATATATTGGATCTGCTCGCAGGTGCCGGGTAAACGATTCTGCCGGCCGAAGGAAAGCATGGTGACAAATCCGCTGTAGAAGAATATGCCTTCCGTAATCACATAAAACCCGATCAAGTTTTTGACAAATTTCTGTAACCCCTCTTTGGTCTTGGTGTCGACATTTTGGTCTAAAATACCGTCGGTACAGCTCATCGCGTATTGATCCTTGTTGTAAATGGCTTCCACTTCTCGGTACATATTGAACATCTCCCCCTCATCCAAGGATAGTGATTGCACAATATACTGGAACGCGTGCACGTGAATGGCTTCTTCGAAGGCCTGGCGCAAAAGATATTGCCGGCATTCCGGGTTATCGATCATTCTATAAACCGCCAAGACCAGGTTGTTACCGACCAAGGTCTCTGCGGTGGCGAAAAAACCAAAGGTGCGCTTGACGATGTGGCGTTCTTCGGCGGTAAAGGCCTTGGCGTCTTTCCATTGCTCAATGTCTCGCTGCATGGAAACCTCACTGGGCATCCAGTGGTTGGCGCAGCCATCCAGATAAAAATTCCACGCCCATTTATACTTGATGGGCACCAATTGATTGCAGTCTACCGTCCGGTCATTATTGATGATCTTTTTCTTATCAGCGGTGATCCGCTCTTTTGACATGCGGAAACATGAGTTGGACATAACGTTCTCCTTTATAGAGGCGAGAAGTCAGAGGTCAGCAGTCTGAAATATTTCTCTTTTTTTCTGGCTTCTGATTTCCGATTTCTGATCTCTAGCGTTACTGGCATGCTTCACAATCTTCTTTAGGCTCCGCGCTTAATTTAGGCGCGAGCGATGCGTTGACATGAGTACTGATGGTCTGCTGGTCTTCCAGTTTAGATTTTTCATTGATAACATGGCCGAATTCATCGCGTTCTCTGCGGCCGACGATATTGCCGACATATTTGGCCTTGGTGATATCGACCGTGCTCTTTTCGATACGGGTCGCGCCCATGGAGCGTAGATAATAAGTCGTCTTTAAACCTTTTTCCCAACCGTACATATACATATCGCTGACCTTCTGTCCGCTCGGTTTAGCTTGATAGAGGTTCAAGGATTGGCCCATATCGATCCATTTTTGACGGCGGCTGGCGGCTTCGATGATCCACTCATAATCGATCTCAAAGGCGGTGACATATTTTTGC
>Ga0154339_1089_pt2 | contig 12879 bp, 12 predicted proteins | sample RifGroA2_FD_115867 | JGI IMG/M metagenome (GOLD analysis project Ga0154339, IMG submission 115867) | Omnitrophica WOR_2 bacterium GWA2_47_8
GCACTCATTAAAGGAGATCAATATGGGCTGGCTAATAAATATTATTATCCTCATTGCTGTGTATATTATCTTGGCTGCGGGTTTCCGTGACGAGATCAAGGCCGCGCGTGACCGGGATCCGGCCGCCAAAAGCGATTTGGAGATCCTGCTTCTTTATTCCGGCGTTCACGCGCTTATTTTTTACCGGATCGCCAATTTTTTTTGGAAGTTTAAAGTCCCTATCCTGCCTCGGGCGCTGTCTCAGATCGGGCGATTTTTTACCGGGATCGAGATCCACCCCGGTGCCGCCATCGGTAAAGGGCTTTTTATCGACCATGGGATGGGTGTTGTGGTCGGAGAGACAAGTATTATCGGCGATAACGTGACCCTTTTTCAAGGCGCCACCTTAGGCGGGACAGGTAAAGAGACCGGGAAGCGGCATCCCACCATCGGCAATAACGTGGTCGTGGGCGCCGGCGCCAAGGTCTTAGGCAACATCGAAATAGGGGACAATTCTTACGTCGGTGCCAATGCGGTCGTGATCAAAAGCGTGCCGCCCAACGCGACCGTGGTCGGTGTGCCTGCCCATATCACCAAACAAGACGGCCTTAGAATGGACATGACGATGGATCACGCCCATGTGTCTGATCCCATTATGCAGCATCTGAAAGATCTGGTCCGGCGGATCAAAACATTGGAAGATAAGGAAGAAAAGGGAAATTAAGTTTTGTCATGTCGATCTCGATCTACAATTCTCTCACCAAGAAAAAAGAAGAATTAACCCCGATCAAAGACAAGGTCATTAATATCTACACCTGCGGGGTAACGGTCTATGACCGCTGTCATATCGGCCACGCGCGCAGCCTGTATGTCTTTGACGTGGTGCGCCGTTATTTGAAATACCGCGGATTTAAGGTCAATTTTGTCCGTAATATCACCGATATCGACGACAAGATCATCAACAAGGCCAATGAATTAAAAAAAGACTGGAAAGCGGTCGTTGATGAGAATATCAAAGCTTATTACGCGGATCTGAAGATGCTCGCCCTTGATAAGGCGGACAAAGAACCGCGCGCCACCGAGAATATCGAAAGCATCATCAAGGACATCGAAGGACTGATCGAGCGCGGTTTTGCGTACGAGATGAACGGCGATGTTTATTATAAGGTAAGAAAATTTAAGCACTACGGCAAGCTCTCCGGCCAAAGCATCGAAAAGATGCTGGAAGGCGTGCGCATTGATCTAAGTGAAAAGAAAAAGGACCCGCTGGATTTCGCCCTCTGGAAGAAATCTAAGGACGGTGAGCCGTCGTGGGACAGCCCGTGGGGAGCTGGGCGCCCGGGATGGCATATCGAATGCTCTTGTATGAGTTTAAAACATTTGAAATGCGAGACCCTGGACATTCACGCCGGCGGGCGGGACCTGATCTTTCCCCATCATGAAAATGAGATCGCCCAGGCCGAAGGGCTGACCGGCAAACCTTTTTCAAAATACTGGCTCCATCACGGGCTTTTGACCATCAACGGCCAGAAGATGTCCAAGTCTTTGGGAAATTTTATCACGGTCGAGGATGCCCTGAAGAAATACACCGTGGATACGCTTAAACTGTTCTTTCTTTTTTCGCATTACGCGAGCCCCATCGATTACAGCGACGAGAAATTGCAGGAGGCGTACAAGGGCCTGCAGCGTTTTGACGTTCTGTTCTGGAAAGCGTATGGCCTTTTGAAGGGCAAAAAATCATCGCCCGCCAAAGGCGTGGATTTTATTGAAGAGCATAAAGAAAAATTTTTAAGCGCGATGGATGATGATTTTAATACCGCCCTGGCCCTGGGCCATCTGTTCGACCTGGTCAACGCGACCAATAAATTCATCGATAAGGAAAAGGAAAGTAAGGATTATTTGAAGGTCATTTACGCGGCTGTTGAGACGATCGAAGATCTGGCCAAGAATATTTTCGGGCTTTTCCTGCGGGAAAAAGACAAAGATCTCGACCAAGAGGATGAAAAATTGCTGGAAGACAGAAAAACTGCCCGTTTGAAAAAAGATTTCAAGCGTTCCGACGAGTTGCGGGACCTTTTAAAATCACGCGGCATCGCGGTGGAAGACACCAAAGACGGACAGTCCTGGAGATGGATATAAGGCTTTAAAACTTATCAATAAATGGCCTGAGTCAGCCCCGGGCGTGTTTTATATTTGACGATAATCCGGATTGTGTAACTTAGATGTCAGATAGAATATTGAGACTCTTTAACCTATCCTTCCTTAGCATATTCTTAGTTCTTTTCTTCTATAGGCCAATCGAGACCGAAGATGTTTGGTGGCATCTCAGCACCGGAAAATGGATCTTCACGCATCTTGCCATACCGCGTTATGATGTGTTCAATTGCACGGCCGATATAATCCCATGGGTACACACGCAATGGCTAGGGTCGTTCATTTATTATCTTGTTTTTGAATTCGGTGGATTGCCGGGACTAAAGATTTTTCGAACCGTTATTTTTATCTTGATTCTTAGTTTTTTTATAATCAAATCATTTCGCTATATACCCGCTCATTTATTTGTAATCCTTATTTTGTTAATAAGCTTCGGACTGAATTTCAGCGTAGTCTTGCGGCCGCTGTTATTCAATTTCATTTTTATTCAAATCTATTTAATTATTCTATTTAATCATCGGGATAACAAAGGGGCAAAACCCCTTTTATTTATTCCTTTATTATCCATCTTGTGGTTTAACCTCCATGTCGGTGTATTTGTTTTTGGAACATTGATCCTTGGGGTCTTTTTATTTTCATATTTAGTCAAATATATAGAATCAAAGTATCAAAAAAATGCAGACCAGGAAGAGGCCGCGTTATGTAAGAGTAAAATTCACGCATTGCTGCTAGTCATTTTTGGGCATTTTGCTGCTTTTCTCATCAATCCCTACGGGCTTAAAGGAGCTATTTGGCCCTATTATGCCATTGTCGACCCGGCCGGCATCAATCGAAAACTATTCTTCAATTCTATTATAGAGATGATGCCGCCTTCCCATATCTTTTCTTGGCAGGGGATATGGTTCTACCTGTTGGTTATCGCTGTTATTTATTGTTTGAATGCCGATTCAAAAACAAAGTTAACCGAATGGCTGCTATTTATTGTTTCATTGTTTTCTTTTCTTTATTCAAGCCGAGGTTTTCCGCTTTTTATCTGCATCTGTATTACGATACTCTGGAGAGCCTGTCGTTCCTGTGATTTCAAAAGTTTATGGTCAACGATGAAGTATGCAAAGCCCATGAATTATATCTTGCATGCTGGGCTGGCCTTGTTTTTGCTCGTGAACATTTTTTATTTATTAAACCAAACCGTCTTTTTGAGCAAAAAGCCTAACAAAATATTCTTCATGGATCTGGACCCTTATAATCCAGTGGATGCCTTGGCCTTGCTTAAAAAATCCCATATCACCGGACCAGCCTTTGCCTGGGAAGGGTACGGCGGATCCATTATTTGGAACGCTTATCCCGACATAAAGCCTATCGCGGATGGCCGGCAAGTCAATCCGCAGGCTTATTTGGATTATCTTAAGATCACGAATAATCCAAAAAATTATTGGGATCAAATGCAATCGAAGTACAGGTTTAATATCGCCATCCTAGATGCAAATTTTGGGACTCTGCATCAAGTCATGGATTATTTGATTCAAGATCAAGAATGGAAAATGATCTTTATTAAAGGATCATCAGTCGTTTTTGTAAGAAGAGGGATATACTCATTGCCGGCTGAACTTGATGCGTTTGAAGATGAATTATTAAAAATCTCTCCCAAGGTCGGTGAAGCAATAGAAATTTTGAATGATACAAAAGGTTTATCCATCACACCCATGAGCTTTCTAAAAGAAAGACTAATCGTCTATTCTGAGCCTTTAGAGGAAGGGGTCGCTTTGTATACGGCTGGATTTAAAGCCGCTGGCTTAAATTTGATCCTTGATGCATATCGATATACGCCATCCACTAAAACTAGAAAGATCTTAAAATTTGTCTTAACGGATTTTACAAGCTAGTATTGGTCTTTTCCAAATTAAATGAACAAAGGAACCCAATATTAGACTTTTTCTCTCGGGAAAAAGACCTAATATTGACTACCACCGTTTATTTGTTAAGGAAAAAGTCAATAATGCATATATTTCTGACTGTTCGGGCCCTCTGATAAAAATATTTATGGAAGTAGAGACTTCCATAAGTTATTCTATATGGCATGAAGAATATATTTATTGAAATCTACGGCTGGCCGACAAATGACTACAGAAAAGCATAGAGGAAAGTTCATCACCTTTGAAGGATCAGAGGGTTCGGGCAAAAGCACGCAGGCGCGGCTCGTTTATCAGTATTTGAAGCGAAAAGGGAAGAAGGTCATTTTTATCCGTGAGCCCGGTGCTGTTTCGATAAGTGAGGCCATCCGCAAGATCCTTTTGGACGTGAAAAATAAAGGTATGAGCGACGTGTGCGAAACGCTTCTTTATATGGCAGCCAGGGCGCAGTTAGTCGAAGAGATTATCATCCCGGCTTTGAAAAAAGGGATTAATGTTGTCTGTGACCGGTTTTTGGATTCCACGGTTGTTTATCAAGGCTACGGCAACGGCGTGGATATGGATTTTATCAAAAAAGTAGGCCAGGTGGTCACCCAGGGTGTAAAACCGGATCTGACCTTTATTTTTGATATCGATACAAAAAAAGGGCTCTCCCGCAAAGGAAAAGTCAAAGACCGCATTGAACTGCGGAGTTTACAATATCACAATCGTGTCCGTCGAGGTTATCATGCGATCGCCCGCCAAGAACCCAAACGCGTTAAAGTGATCAAGGTCAATAAAGGTAAAAAAGAGATCCATCAAATTGTAAGAAGGTATATTGATAATTTAATAAGAAAGAGATGACACAGATCAAAAAATGATTACACAGATGTAATAAATTATCTGTGTAATCCTGCTTTTAGAATCTGTGTAATCATTTTTATATGGCTTCCCTGTTAATTAACGAAGAGATCATCGGGCGTTTCATTCAGCTGCTTAATAATAAACACCTGGCCCATGCCTATCTTTTGGTCGGTGTTCCCGGTGTAGGCAAGTTGGAAACCGCCCAGGCTTTGGCAAAGTCGGTGAATTGCGAAAAAAATAGCCCTTCGTTTAAAGAGGGCTGCGAGACGTGTCCTTCCTGTCTTAAAATTAACAGCGGCAATCATCCGGACGTCCAAATTGTGCAATGCGAGTACGGCGAAACGATCAAGATAGAAGACATTCGCAGGGTCATTACTCAGCTGCAGTTAAGGTCGTTTGAGGCGCGGCGTAAGGTCGTTATTATCCGGAATATCGAAAATCTGACGCTGGAAGCGGGCAACGCCCTTTTGAAAACGTTGGAGGAGCCGACCAAGGACAGCCTGTTATTGTTAACTTCCGCTTCACCGGAAAAGATCCTGGATACGGTCAAGTCCCGCTGCCACCGGATCTATTTTCCCGGCGCCCCGCAAGAAAGAGTTGTCAGCCTCCTGTTAAATGAGTATCATATAGAGGAATCGGAAGGCCGGATCTTGTCGTTTTTCGCGCAAGGTTCTTTCGGAAAAGCGGAGGCGTTAAACAAAGCTAAATTCTTCCAAAAGAAGAATGAGGCGATCGATGCCTTCCTTTTTTCCGTGAACACCGAGAGTTATATCGGAAAGATCCTGGCGGAAAAATCAAAGACCAAAGAAGCCCTGGATGTCCTTTTAAGCTGGTTTCGGGATGTCGTTCTTCTTAAAAAGGGGATGGAAGAGAAGCGGCTGGTGAACCGGGACCGGTTGAAAGACCTGTTACGGATCCAGGATAAATATTCATTGGATGACTTAAACGGCATTATCGGCCAGATCATTTATTCGATGCAGCTATTAAGCGACAATCTGAACGTCAAGATCGCGCTTAATTTATTGAAAGAAAAGATAAGATAATAAAAAGATTACACAGATAAAAAAGGCAGGATTACACAGATATCTGTGTAATCTGCGGTTTTAAAATCTGTGTAATCCCTTATTGGAGGTTCCATGGGAAAACTTATCGAAGTCCAATTAGGGTATTACCGCCCTGTTCAGCTATATGATCTGAATGATATCGAGTGTCAGCGTGATGACTTGGTCATCCTGGATGTGGAGCGCGCCTCGGAATTCGGCCGTGTTCTATCCGACTCAAAAAAAGTGTGTGAAGGCAAGGCTGAGGCCTCGACCGGCAAGGTCCTGCGTAAGGCCACCGAAGGCGATGCCAAGCAGATCGAGAACAACCGTTTGAAGGCCATCGATGCCATGAACAACTGCGAGCGCAAGGTCAATGAGCGGAAGCTCAAGATGCAGATCGTGAAGGCGGAATATTCGTTCGATTGCAGTAAGATCATTTTTTATTTCACGGCGGAAGGCCGGGTGGATTTTAGGAATCTCGTCCAGGACCTGGCCAAATCGTTCCGGGTGAGGATCGAATTAAAACAGATCGGGGTCAGGGACAAAGCCAAGATCGTCGGCGGTTACGGCGTCTGCGGGCGGGAGCTTTGCTGTTCCTCTTATATGAAAGGGTTCCATCCTTTGTCCATCAAAATGGCCAAGGACCAGAACCTGCCGTTAAACCCGTCGCGCATTTCCGGTGTGTGCGGCCGCATCAAGTGCTGCATGGCCTATGAATTTAACGCCTACAAAGAGTTGGCCCGCACGCTTCCTCATGTCGGCGATAAGGTCGACACCATTGAAGGAAAAGGAAAAGTCGTGAATGTGAATGTGATCAGGCGTATGATCAGCGTTGATCTGGGAGAAGGCCGCGTCATCAAGGTCTCTTGCGATAAAACCCCTGCCACCGTAGGCCAATAATTGATGTTTGTACAGTTTATTGCAGATCAGATAACAAACATCAATATTGATTACCTCCAAGGTGTTTTAAAGAAAAGATCAATACTTATCCATGTCCTCTAAATTCTACGTCACAACACCCATTTATTACGTTAATGATAAACCGCATATTGGCCATGCCTATACGACGATCTTAGCCGATTGTCTGGCGCGCTATCATCGTACGGCCGGGGACGAGGTGTTTTTTCTGACCGGCCTGGATGAGCACGGCCAAAAAGTCCAGCAGGCGGCCGAGAAACGAGGTATGTCGCCCCAGGCGCACTGCGATGATCTAGCTCCTCGCTTTACAGATCTTTGGAAGAAATTAGGCATTCAGTATGATGATTTTGTCCGCACCACGCAAGACCGGCATAAAAAGATCGTTCAGGCAGCGTTACAGAAAGTTTATGATAACGGCGATGTGTATGAGGCAGAGTATGAGGGATGGTATTCGGTGGCCGAAGAAAGGTTCATCACGGACACGGAAAAAGAATCCGGGCAATTCCGCGATGTTCAACGGCTGAAAGAGAAGAATTATTTTTTTAAGATGAGCAAATATCAAAAAAAGCTCATTGAATACATCGAAACCCACCCGGAATTTATTCAGCCGCAGCATCGAAAAAATGAGATTTTAGGATTCCTCCGTCAGCCATTGGGTGATCTGTGTATTTCCCGCCCTAAATCCCGTTTGAGCTGGGGCATTGAAATTCCATTCGCTAAAGATTACGTCACGTACGTCTGGTTTGACGCGCTGATCAATTACATCAGTATTCCCGGCTGGGGGAGCGATGAGAAGAAGTTCAAAAAATGGTGGCCGGCCAATGTGCATTTGATCGGCAAGGATATTCTGACCACACATTGCGTGTATTGGCCGACGATGCTGTTTTCTCTGGGGCTTCCGCTGCCCAAAACGGTTTTTGCCCATGGCTGGTGGCTGATCGGCGAGACCAAGATGAGTAAATCTTTAGGCAATGTGATCAATCCTCTGGATCTAGTGGATAAATATGGTGAAGATGCAGTGAGGTATTATCTTATGCGGGATATGGTTTTGGGTGATGATGCAAACTTTACACTTGAAAATTTTATTCATCGATACAACAGTGATTTGGCTAATGATTTTGGAAATTTATTAAATAGGGTAAGTGGGCTCCTTAATAAACATTTTGAAGGATGTATACCAGAATCTTTCGTATCTGAAAAACTTATACATACAACTCACGAAGTAGGACGACGGTTATGGCAAGAAGCACAAATCCATATTAATTCTTTTAAAATACATGAAGCTATTAAGACAATTATGAGTTTAGTGCAAGTGGCTAATTCAAGTTTAGAGAAGGAAGCTCCGTGGAAATTAATTAAAGAAGGCAATAAGGCTGCTGCGGGACATTGTTTATATACTGCGGCAGAAGCTCTGAGATTAAGTGCCGTGGCGTTAAATCCTATAATGCCGGGAAAGACTAAAATAGTTTTGGATGTTCTAGGAGCAGAAGGAACTGGGTTGAAGTGGGGAGAATTGAAGTCGGGGACTAAATTGAAATTACACGAGGCTTTATTCCCCCGGATTGAAGTAGAAAAGAAATAGGCGGGTGACCCGAGAAGGGGCATCCCCGTCACCGCAATTTATATGAGGATGACGGGGATATCGAGGGGCAGGACCCGCCTAAAAGTTTAACTATTATGGCTATCTCAACAATAAAATGGATCAATAACTGCGCTCGCATCATCGATCAGCGCAAACTTCCCACAAAATTAGTTTATATTGACTGCCGCAATGAAAAGCAGATGTGGCACGCCATTAAAACGCTGGCTGTGCGCGGGGCTCCGGCCATCGGCGTTGCCGCAGCCTTTGGTGTTCTTCTGGGATTAAAAAAATTTAAAGGCAGCGATAAATATAAATTTTATAAAGATTTTTACGCACTTTGCGATCATATCGGAAGCTCGCGTCCGACCGCGGTTAACTTGTTTAATATGCTCGACCGGATGAAAAAGACAGTGGAAGATCATAGAGACCTTCCAATCCCTGAGATCAAGAAACTCCTGCACAAAGAAGCGCAGGCCATTTACAGGGAAGATCAAAGAGTATGCCGTCAGATGGGAGATTTTGGCGAAAAACTTATTCAGTCCGGTAAGAATTGTTTAACCGTTTGTAACGCCGGGGCGCTCGCCACCGTCGATTACGGCACCGCGCTGGGTGTGTTTTACAGCGCCAAGAAAAAGGGCAAAAAATTCAAGGTCTATTCCTGCGAGACCCGCCCGCTTCTGCAGGGCGCGAGACTGACGACATGGGAATTATTAAAACAGAATATTGATACAACGCTCATCTGCGATAACATGGCCGCGACTTTGATGAAACAAAAGAAGATCGATATGATCTTTGCCGGTGCCGACCGTATCGCCTCAAACGGCGATACCGCCAATAAGATCGGAACCTATAGTCTCGCGGTTTTGGCCAAGCACCACGGCATTCCTCTTTATATCGTGGCTCCGCGTTCTACTTTTGATCTAAAGATCAAAAGCGGAAAACAGATCCCGATCGAAGAACGCTCGGCTCGTGAAGTGACGCATATGGGCGGCGTCCAAACAGCTCCTGCTAATGTCAAAGTTTATAATCCCGCCTTTGATGTGACCGATAATCAGCTCATTACCGGCATTGTGACCGAGTACGGCATCATCCGCCCGCCGTTTGCAAAGAATATCAAGAAGACATTGAGGAGGTGAATATCAGAAAATCAGATTATCAGATAGAGATTATCAGAAAATCAGAGCCTAGAGGTTAATCTGATATTCTGTTCTCTGAATTCTCATTCTGATGCTCTGACGCTTTGATTTCTTATTTTATGAAGAGATTATCCGATATCGGTGAATTCGGTTTTATTGATCTGATCAAAAAAGGCGCGCTGAAACGTCCGGGTGTGATCAAAGGGATCGGTGATGATACGGCGGTCCTTTCTTTAAATAAAGATAAATTCCTGCTTTTCACGACCGATATGCTCATCGAGGATGTGCATTTTTTGGCTTCCGCAAAGGCGCGGGACATCGGTTATAAGGCCATGGCTTGCAATATCAGCGATATCGCGGCCATGGGAGGGATCCCGACCTACGCGGTTGTTTCCATCGGGCTTCCGGTCCACAAGCCGCTTTCGTTTGCTTTGAATATTTATAAAGGGATCAATGCCCTTTGCCGGAAATTTAATGCGGCTGTTGTGGGGGGAGACACGGTCAAAAGCGACAAGGTGGTCGTGAATATTGCTCTCTTGGGAGAAGTGCGAAAGAAAGATTTGGTGCTGCGGAATGGGGCGCGGAAAGGCGATCAGATCTTTGTCACCGGGCCTTTGGGCAACTCTTTAAAAACCGGAAGGCATTTGTCTTTTATCCCTCGCGTGAAGGAAGCGCAATATCTGGTCAGGAATTTTAACCCGACGGCCATGATCGATATTTCCGACGGGTTGGCGGCGGATCTAGGTCATATTTTGGAACAAAGTAAAGTAGGGGCGATCCTTCATGAGAAAAAGATCCCTTTCGCTCCCGGCGCGGCACTGAAGAATGCGCTGTATGATGGAGAGGACTTTGAACTTCTCTTTACGCTGCCGATCCTGCAGGCGAAGATGCTTTTGAAACAAAAGGGACTACGGTTTTACCACATCGGTGAAATAACCAAAGAGCGCGAGATCATCAGGATCCATGATAAAAATAACCAGTTACGGACCATCCAGGCGATAGGGTATAAACACTTTTGATGGAATATTTATCCAAAAACGAAAAAGAAACATTAAAGCAGGCGGAAAGTCTTTCTAAACTTCTAAAGCCCGGGGATATTGTCTGTCTTTTCGGTGATCTGGGAAGCGGGAAGACCACGTTCACCAAAGGTGTTGCTGAGGCCCTGAAAGTCAAGAAAGAGGACGTCAACAGCCCGACCTTTACCTTGCTTAATATTTATCGGGGAAAATATCCGCTGTATCATTTTGACCTTTACCGCATGGAAAGCAGAAAAGAGATCCTGGAACTGGGTTACGAAGAATTCTTTTACGGAGAAGGCGTGACCTTGGTGGAATGGGCGGAGAAATTAAAAGATCTGACACCCAAAGAATATTTGAAGGTGGAGCTTTCACATCAGGGACCTACGGAACGCCTGATCAAGATCGAACCGGTTGGGGAAAAATATAGGGATTTTAAGATACAATGACCAATAACCAATCACCAAATAAATTTTAAAATTCAATGACCTGTTTGAGATTTATAAATTGCTAAATTATTTGGTTATTGTATCTTGGTGATTGTTTCTTTATATTATGAAAATATTATCAATAGACACCTCAACCAAGAGTTTCAGCCTCGTGGTCACGGATGGAGAAAAAGTCCTGGCTCAAAAAGACATCGTCCTTGAGAAAGTCCTTTCGGATTCCATTATTCCAGCCATCGATAAAATTTTAAGTCAAGCCAAAGTCCTTTTGCCCAAGCTGGACGGCTTTTGTGTCGGGCTGGGGCCGGGATCATTTACCAGCTTACGGGTCGGTTTATCGACGATCAAAGGCCTGGCGTTTGCCTTGAAAAAACCGGTGGTCGGGATATCCAGTCTGGATGGCCTGGCCATGAATGTTAAAGAGGACGCGGATATTTTGACAGTTGTCGATGCCAAACGGAATTTATTTTACACGTGTTTTTATCAAAAGAAGGGAATAGCCCTAAAAAGAAAAAGTAAATATTTACTTCTCTCTGCGGATGAGGTATTAAAAGTAATGAAGCCCGGGATGATCTTGGTCGGCGACGGCGTTGGTTTGCTGCAGGATAAAATTGCCCGAGAATCAGGCGTCGTTTTAGCTGACCCAGACAATTGGTACCCTAAAGCCGAAAATCTAGCATTGTTGTCGTTGGAGCGTTTTAAAAAGAAAGATTTTGATAACATCAGTACACTCGTTCCTCTTTATCTTTATCCGGAAGATTGCCAAGTCCAAAAATGAACTCTAATTCAAATATACAGAAGCCTCTTGCCTTGACCTGGGCGCAAGTCGACCTTAAGGCCATCGCTCATAATATCAGAGAGATCAAACGAGTTGCTCTTCCGCAGCATGCCGGAAAGAAAACGCAAAGGGTCAATATCCTGGCGGTCGTGAAGGCGGACGCCTACGGCCACGGAATGTTAAAGGTAGCATCGCTTCTGGACCGGTTAGGGGTGGATTTTTTCGGCGTCTCGGATGTCCCGGAAGGGATCCTGTTGCGCAAAAACGGGATCAAAAAGCCGGTCCTGCTTTTTGAGAGCACGTTGGTTTCGTTCCCTAAAGAAATTGTGGAATATAATTTAACCCCGACCGTTTGTACGCTTCCTTTGGCCCAGGCACTTAATCGTTACGCGAAACTTAAACATAAAAAGATCGATGTGCATGTGAAGGTCGACACCGGCATGGGGCGCTTGGGGATTTGGCATAAAGACGCGCCGGAATTTATCAAAAAGATCATGCAGCTCCCCAATTTGTCTATTAAGGGGATTTACACGCATTTTCCGTCGGCAGATACGGATAAACGTTTTACGCAGGAGCAGATAAAACAGCTTCGGCTTTTGGTCAAGCAATTGGATAAGATGGGTTTGATCGTTCCTTATATCCACGCCGCCAACAGCATGGGCCTAGCCGGATATAAAATCGATATGCTGAATTTAGCGCGGGCAGGCCTGATGATCTACGGCCTCTACCCAAGCAGCAGCTTAAAAAGCAAGATTAAATTAAGGCCTGCGTTGAGCGTGAGATCAAAGGTCATCTTTTTAAAGAAGATCTCCAAAGGAAGAAGCATCAGTTATGGACGCACTTTTATCGCGAAGAAAAATATGACGGTCGCGACCATTCCGATCGGATACAACGACGGTTATTGGCGGAGTTTTTCGAATAATGCTTCTGTCCTCGTTGGGGGGAAGCGATGCCCGATCTTAGGGCGGGTGACCATGGATCAGGTAATGGTGGATGTGACCAAGGTTTCTAATGTTAGATTGGGAGAGGAATCGGTCATTTTAGGACGGCAGGGAAGAGAAGAGATCACGGCGG
>Ga0154339_1153_pt7 | contig 12474 bp, 18 predicted proteins | sample RifGroA2_FD_115867 | JGI IMG/M metagenome (GOLD analysis project Ga0154339, IMG submission 115867) | Omnitrophica WOR_2 bacterium GWA2_47_8
TTCAATCCCTCGGCCGGACGTATCTTGAAGATGGATGGAAGGTCGCGCCAGGCGTTATTTTGGACCCCAAACTTGTACTGGAAGGGAAGAAAAATGCCGCGCGCGTCCATGAGAGATTAGAACAAGCCATCAATTACGAGTACACGGTGGACGGCAAAGCATACCGGTCCAATGCCGTGTCCCGCGATCAAATCGTCTTTCTTACCGATTACCCGGAAGGGAAGGCCGTGGATGTTTATTACAATCCTTTGGATGTGACCGATTCTGTCTTAGTACGCTCACCTTTGCAGCATTCTTACCTTTACATTGCGATCTTTTTGTTCACGGTCATCATTATAGCGACACTCTATTGGACGGTAAAAAACTGGAGAGAAGGCGTCTAAATCAGACGCGATGATGATTTTAAAACATCACCGTGAAACCGCGCGAATGCCGTGCACATTAAGGATAAGGCCGTCAGCTGAGGGATGAAAACCCTGCGCCGATCCGGATGGGAAAAGGTCAAGGCGGGGATCACCAGCTTAGAAAAAATAATCCGTGTTTCGCAGGAGAGAAGCAAGAGGACTTAAAATTAAATGAGGCCATGGTTTGTGGCCGCGCAGCAATGCAAACCATCAGGCCGAATTTATCCCAGGCACGTTTTCGTGCCGCGGGATTTCCTCACCAGATCAGTTCTTTCGGATTTTTAACATTTCCAGCAAACTTCCCCACAAACCTTACTTCACGCACTAAATCCAAATTGAATTTTTCTTTGGCCAGAGCGGCCATTTTCTTGGAGAGTTCCAAAACATCCTGCGAGGTGCAGTCTTTGCCTTTGATGATGATGTTGGCGTGTTTAGAATAAATGTATGCGCCGCCATGCTTAAGGTCTTTGCCGCCGGCCTGTTCCAAAAAGTAGCCGGTAGCCTGGCGCTTCTCCGCCTTAGAGGTGGGCTCTATATTGCGAAAAAAACTCCCCGCGCAGGGTTCTTTGCTAAGGTCGGGATGCTTTTCCTTACGGACATTCAAAATATCTTTACGTTCTCCTAAAAGTTTTTCTTTATTGCCCGGCTTTAAAGCAAAGGTCGCAGAGACCACGATCGCGTCGCGCTCTTTAAGATTGGAATTGCGGTAACTAAAACCCAAATTTTCCGGCCCGACCTTGGCGCGTTCACCTTTGGACGAGAGAAGGATCACGGATTTTAAAAAGTCACCCACCTGCTTGCCGAAGGCGCCGGCGTTGCCCACGATCGCGCCGCCCACGGTGCCGGGAATTCCGGAGGTATACTGCAGGCCCTCCAAACCCTGTTCGATGGTAAAGAGCGCCAGCGCGTCTAAACTGGTGCTTCCTGAGACAGTAACGTCGTTCCCTTCACGCTTTAACAACGGTTTATCCGTCACGTACCGAAGAACACAACAATCCAGCCCCTGGTCCGAGACAACTAAATTCGACCCGCCGCCGATCAGGATAAAAGGGAGGGTTTCGTCTTTTAACTGGCTGATGACCTTTTCAAGTTCTTCGGGAGTTTCACAGGAAATTAATTTCGGACAGGCGCCGCCTAAGCGGAAGGTGGTAAAGTCGGCAAGTTTTGCTTTAACGAAAATTTTGATGCTCATTATTTTCTCAAACCCGGCGTTGCGTCGTGCTGGTGCGTGCCGTGCGTACAGTTCACCCAGCCGGAGTCACCGTTCTTATAAAATTCCTTTTTCCAAATGGGGAGGCGTTTCTTGATCTCATCAATAAAATACCGGCAGGCGAGAAAGGCCTGGTCGCGGTGAGCGGCAGTGACCCCGACCCACACGGCCACATCGCCGACCTTTAACTCTCCGGTGCGGTGAATTCCAACCGCGTTGATAATTTTGAATTGTTTCAGTTCCGTCAGGATTTTCTCCGCTTCGCTCTGGCAAAGTTCGGCAAAGGCTTCGTAATACAGGCCGGTGACGTCTTTGCCTTCATTCTTATTACGCACGATCCCTTCGAACGAAACGAACGCGCCAGTTTCCGCGCTCAACGTGCGTTTCGTGTCTTGGGGATTAATTTCCGTCTTAGTTAGATTGAAGGTAAACATGATCTTAAAAGGAGCACCTGAGCACTCGAGCACCAGGCACTAGACGTTGCATGTGCGCTAGTGTCAGGTGCTCTTGTGCTCTTAATATGTAACTTTTACTATACCTGACTTAATCCTGCACTGACAGCTTAAACGATGATTTTTATCCATTCCTAGATCCAGTTCTTCCTGATTCAGTTCGTTCAAATTTTCCGCGCCTTCCAAGATCTCGATCTGGCAGGTCCCGCATACGCCGGAGTTACAACTGAAGGGGATGCCGGATTTTTCGCAGACCGCGGCTGTTTGTTCGCCGTCTTTGATCTCATGTTCTACATTGTCGATGATTAACTTTGCCATTTTTCCGCAACCTTTATTCCAACCCCAGGGGTTACTAACCCCTGGGGTTCAATTAAGAACCTTTAAATCTGGAAGTTTAAAAACAATATTTTTTTCCGGATTGGGGAACGTGTGAACGTGCACATTGGAATGCCGATTTTTGATCTCATTGATCAATTCATCCACGATCTTGGTCGGAACAGAAGCGCCAGAGCTGATCCCGACCTTCATTCCACTGTTAAGCAGGCTGAAATCAAATTCCTGCGCCTTGTCAATGATGTAACTGGGCACACCGGCGTTGGCCCCGGTTTCGCGTAGACGGTTGCTGTTAGAACTGTTCGGCGATCCGCAGACAATAATGATATCACAGATCTCGGCCAGCTCCTTGACCGCGTCCTGGCGGTTCTGGGTCGCATAACAGATATCGGAACGGGGAGGGGCCATTAATTTAGGGAATTTCTTTTGTAATTTTTCGATGATCCCTTTGGTTTCGTCAACCGAGAGGGTGGTCTGGGTCAAATAGGCGACGGGCTGCGAGCTGTCGATCTCTAAATGCTCCACGTCTTCTTCCTTTTCAATAATGTGCAGGAGGTTAGGGTTGACGTATCCGGCTGTACCGGTCAATTCCTGGTGCCCTTTGTGGCCGATCAAAACCGTGGCGTACTTTTCAGCTGAAAATTTGACCGCTTCATTATGGACTTTGGTGACCAGAGGGCAGGTGGCGTCTAAAAATTTAAGTTTTCGTTTTTTGGCTTTCGCGATAACTTCAGGCGGGACACCGTGGGCGCTTAAAATAATGCGGCAGCCTTCCGGGACATCATCAATATCCTCCACAAAAACAGCCCCGCGGTTCCGAAAGTCATTGACCACAAAGGTGTTATGCACGATCTCATGGTAAACGTAGAGAGGGGGTCCGTATTTTCCAAGGGCAAATTCCACGATATCCACCGCACTGGCAACTCCGGCGCAAAAACCTTGTGTTCTGGCTAAGTAAATCTCCATTGAATTCTCCTCGAATCTCTCTTATAATCTTTTGTTCCTTAGCCCTTCGGGCTTAAGCCTGCCGGCAGGCAGGGATGAATTTTCGAGAGAGGTAACCTCAAACGCCTCGGAAATTCAGTAAACCCCGTTAGAGAACTTTGTTCTCTAACAGTTTACTCCGACGGTGGCTTTATACCACCGTCGGCTTTAAATAGGACTGACCGCCGATTAAAATCGGCGGCTTTCTCTAACGGGGTAAATTATAACATGCAGAAAATAAATTCAAAAATTAAAATTTAAACTGATCATGGAATTCCAAAAACGCCGAAAAACCCCAACCGTTAAAATAGGCCAGGTCTCGATCGGAAGCGATCATCCGATCGTTATCCAGAGCATGACCGATACGCCGACCGCTGATGTCAGCTTGACCGTTAAGCAAACCATTGAACTCATCGAAACCGGTTCTGAACTGGTCCGTTGGACCGTGAATAATGACGAAGCGGCTGCCGGCGCGGTTGAAAGCATTAAGGTCTTAAAAGACAAAGGATTTAATACCCCGATCATCGGGGATTTTCATTTTAACGGGCATACCCTGCTTAAAAAGCACAAAGACTGCGCGAAGGCCCTGAGCAAATACCGCATTAATCCCGGCAATGTGGGCAAAGGCAACCGCCACGATGAGAATTTCAGCGAGATCATCAAGATCGCCGTTGAAAATGACAAGCCGGTGCGTATCGGGGTCAACTGGGGCTCACTTGACCAGGAATTGCTCACCCACCTGATGGATAAAAATGCCAAAAGCAAAAACCCCAAGGACGCCCGAGAGGTGACCCTAGATGCCATGCTCGAAAGCGCGTTACAAAGCGCAGGGTTGGCGGAAAAGATCGGACTAAAAAAGAATAAAATAATTTTAAGCGCCAAGATGTCGATCCTGCAGGACATGGTTGCCGCGTATTCGCGATTAGCAAGGAAATGTGATTACCCGCTGCACTTGGGATTAACGGAGGCAGGGAGTGATATTCAAGGCATATCATCCAGCAGCGCCGCGCTAGGGATCTTACTTCAGCAGGGCATAGGCGATACCATCCGTGTTTCGTTAACACCGCAGCCCGGTGTGCCGCGCTCACGCGAAGTTGAGGTTTGCAAACAACTTTTGCAAAGCCTGGGGTTACGTTATTTTAAGCCCAGCGTGACCAGCTGTCCGGGATGCGGAAGAACGACCAGCGATTATTTTCAATACCTCGCCAAAGATATCAACGAACATATTTCATTTAAAATGCCTTCCTGGAAAAAGGAATTTCCGGGCGTGGAAAAACTTAAGATCGCGGTCATGGGCTGTGTGGTCAACGGCCCCGGTGAAAGCCGCCACGCCGATATCGGCATCAGCCTCCCCGGCGCATCTGAAAAACCTATTGCGCCGGTTTATATCGATGGCAAACAGTACACGACCCTCAAAGGCGAGCGCATAAAGGAAGAATTCATCGTGATCCTGGAAACGCATTTAAAAACTAAATATAGCCGCCCGGCATAAAATTTCTAAAATTTCTATTGGCAAAATAAAAATATGATGTGCTATACTTGAATCAAATTTAACGAAAGGAGGATCAAGCCTGTGCTGGATAAAGATTTTTTTGAAGATGAAGATGTCTTGGGTGAAGAGACCTTCGGTAAAAAGCATCATCCAAAACAAGAGAACGAAGAAGAAGACGAGGATGATGATACCGTTGGTTTAGATGTGGGAGCTGAAGACGAGGAAGAGGACTGGGAAAAAGAGATCGAAAAGGAAATGGAAAAGATCGACCTGCTGGAAAAGAAATTCAAACTTACGCCCAAGAAGCCTAAAAACAACTAACACGCCTCATCAAAGCAAGGATCTTCTTTCACTGCAACTTTTCTTTTTTTCAATAATCTCTGCAACTCCCCTGATAGCTGTCTGATGAATTTGCCCCCCGTTTAAGACCCCTTGTTTATTCTAAAATTTACGTATTTCTACGTAGATAATTACGTATATTCTCGTATTTCTAAAGATACCAAGCACGGTATACTGATACTAGAAGGGCTAGTCAGTTAAAGTTAGGTAAAATAGTGTGTTCGAAATTTTCTGATTCTAAGAAGGGGCATTCCAGATAAGCAAAAAGCAGTTGGGAAAGTTGTAAGATAGGACGAGTAGTCTGTTTCTCAGTAAAAAAACTTATCTGGAATGCCTGCTGATCAGAAGAAAAGAGGATATGACTATGGGTAATGTGAAGGGGTTTTACAAAACGTACCTAAAGCCTGATGGGATAATCGAATGGATGATCCTGAGCTTGATGATTTTGACTGTCGGAGCGGCTGTTCTACTTGCATCCATCGCTTATTTTCACAGTTAAGCGCCGGAGGTTTTGCTTTTTGGTTACAATCTTTTTAACGCTTCTAAAACTTCGGTATTGTGTTCCTGTGGTTTGACCTTCTCAAAGACATCCGCGATCTTACCCTGTTTATCGATAATAAACGTCGTCCTAGCAACGCCGAAATATTTCCGGCCATACATGCTCTTTTCGGCCCACACCCCGTAATCCTGGCATAATTTCTTCTCGGTATCGCTCAAAAGCAAAAAGGGCAGATTAAATTTCGTGATAAATTTCACATGGCTTGCCATTCTGTCCGGGCTCACCCCTAAAACAATCGAATCGGCATTTTCAATTTTCTTGATGGAATCGCGGAATGCGCACGCCTCAACCGTGCACCCCGGGGTATCATCTTTGGGATAGAAATAAAGGACCACGTTTTTCTTTCCTTTGAAATCTTTTAGTGCGATTGTTTGACCGTTACTGGCGGGAACGTTGAAATCCGGCGCCTTATTGCCGACCTGAGGTATGTCCATTAATAAGCCCTCCAAGATTTTTTCGCAGGATCGTAAATTTCTTTCTTTATTTTATCGGCCGATAGCCCATCCTCCACCGGCCAGGATGTCATTTCGAGTTTATTTCCATCTAAATCATAGAAATAAAGTGACCAACTCTTGTCACGCTTTTTGGCAAATTCGATCTTCACATCGTGCTTCTCTAAATGCGTAACCATGGCGTCAAAATCCTTGGCGCGGATACGGAAGGAAAAATGATTAGCGCCTAGACCTTCGTTCTCAAACGGATGCGCATTATCAAAATCTTTGGCCTGGATGATCCCGATGAGCGAAGGGCCGCAATCCAAGAAATATTCAATACCCTGTTTGGAAGGTTCTCGTTTGGTCACCTGAAGGCCCAGCACATCCCGGTAAAAGGCAACGGATCTGTCGATGTCGCGAACATTCATGGCCACGTGGTCAATGCCGATGATTTTGATCGTCATATTTTTATTTTCCGTTCAATTTTTCTTTTTTTAAATAGCACATATTCGCCGTAGCCGACTTCCCGCGCCAAGGCATAGGCCTTATCAAAATCTTTTCCCACATCCAGCGGGTCATGCGCGTCAGAGCCGAAAGCAAGGGGGACGCCAGCCTGCTGGTAGATTTGAAGCAGGCTTTTCTCCGGGTACATCTCCTTGACCGGTTTGCGTAGGCCCGATGTATTGATCTCGACCGCGACCCCGCACTCCTTAAAGACCTTGGCGGTTTTTTTGACTTCTTCGGCCATGCTTTCCGTGGAACGGTGGCCGAATTTCTTTACCAGATCCACGTGCGCCATAATATCAAATAGGCCGGATTGGGCAGAACGGCGAAGAAGTTCATAATATTTGCGGTAAACTTTATCGATATTCTCCTTTTCCCATTTTTTTCTCTCTTCCGGGTTATCAAAACCCCAATCATCGATAAAATGTACCGACCCGATCACATAATCGTAAGGATAATCGGCAAGGATCTCTTTGGTTTTATTTTCATAGCCTGGGATAAAATCCGCTTCGATGCCCACCTTGATGGTGAGTTGCGGCTTGAACTCGGTCTGGGCCTTTTCGATCATCCTATAATATAAGGGAAGCTGGTCCAGGCGCATGGAGACTTTGGGGTCAAAATAGGCAACGAGAGGGGCATGGTCAGAAAAACCAATTTCGCTTAAGCCCATTTTAACGGCGTGCCTGGCGTATTCAGCTGGTTCGCCGGTGGCGTGCCCGCAAAGGGGCGTGTGCATATGGTAATCAGAGATGGGTCGCATAAGAGGGATAATTATAACATCTAATGTTAAAGCTTAAAACTTTAAAGTTAAAAGTTAAGTTTAAACTTCAAACTTGAGCTTGAACTTTTGCGCTTTAAGTTTTGAGTTTACAGGACAAATGTCCTGTGCTAATATGCGCTTGCATTCAAACACCTTTAAAAAAATTTCATGGAAAAATATTACGAAAACCTGCTTAAATCCATCGGTGAAGACATCAAGCGCCCCGGTCTTAAATCCACACCGCTTCGCGCGGCCAGGGCCTTTGAATACTTGACCAAAGGCTACCGGGATGACCTTGATAAGATCATCAATAACGCCGTTTTCCCATCCGATAATGACGAAATGATCATTGTCAAAAATATTGAAATGTATTCTTTATGCGAACATCATTTGCTACCCTTCTTCGGCAAATGCCATGTCGGGTATTTGCCCAACGGCAAAATTTTAGGCCTTTCGAAGATCGCCCGCATCGTGGATGTTTTTGCCCGCCGTCTGCAGGTCCAGGAAAACTTGACCAAAGAGATCGCCGAAACGATCCTTAAGTACACCGGGGCTAAAGGGGTGGGGGTCGTTGTCGAAGCACAGCATCTATGCATGATGATGCGGGGGGTGGAAAAACAAAATTCGCTCATGAAGACATCCTGCATGCTCGGGGCATTCCGCCGCGAGATATCAACCCGCAGCGAATTCTTAAGCCTCATCCATTAAGATCATGGCCCTTCACCATAAACAGAAAGCCGCGCTCATAACCGGTGCAGCCCAGCGCGTTGGACGGGAGATAACCTTAAAACTCGCCGCGTTAGGCTATGACATCGCTCTGCACTACAATACATCGGAGACGCAGGCTCAAACATTGAAGCGGCAGATACATTCTTTAAAACGGCGCTGTGAACTTTTTCCCTGCGACCTAAAGGACCCGGACCGGACACAGGATCTGGTGGGGCAAGTTCATAGAGAATTCCCGTATTTAAGCCTTCTTATTAACAGTGCATCCATTTTCGAACCGGTCAGATTCCAGGATTCCAATTGGGAAAATTTGGACAATAATTACGCTATTCACCTGCGCGCGCCCTACGTCCTCACAAAAGAATTCGCCAAACGATGCAAAGACGGACAGATCATCAATATGCTGGAGACTCACATCGCGGATAATCGGCTAACTCATTTTGATTATCTACTGACCAAAAAAGCGTTGGCCTCGTTTACAAAACTCACGGCGGCCGCCTTGGCCCCGAATATCCGTGTTAACGGCATTGCGCCGGGGATCATTTTGGCCCCGATCGGAAAATCAAAAGGGCATCTTGCACGTTTAGCTGAAGACATTCCTTTAAAACGTAAAGGAAATCCGCAAAAAATTGTTGAAACCGTGGAGTTTCTGCTGTTAAATGACTTCATCACCGGACAAATTATTTTTGTGGATGGAGGGGAGAATCTAATTTAGCTATGGCAACTATTTATATCACAGATCTGCATTTACGTGCCGTGATCGGAACCAACGATTGGGAACGCGATGTGAAGCAGGACATCCTGGTCAATATCCGCATTGATTACAGCGCTTCAAAGGCCATGAAGAGCGACAAGATCAAAGATACCTTAGATTATAAGGCCCTGACCAAAGAGATCATCCAAATGGTGGAAGTATCGGACTGTTTCTTATTAGAAGCTTTGGCCGGCAAGATCTTGGAGGTTGTTATGAAACGGCCGCTGGTCACTTACGCTGTTGTCCGCGTGGATAAGCCACAGGCGCTTCGCTTCGCCAAATCCGTGGCCGTTGAGGTCACGTCAAAAGACAAATGAACACCGCCGTCATTGGATTAGGTTCCAATATTTCCCCTCAAAAAAATATCAAGGCGGCCCAGGACATCCTTTCCAAAGAGTTTAACGTTTTAGCGGAATCAAAATTTACCAAGACCAAACCCGTCGGGCCTATTAAGCAGCCTGATTTCTTAAACGGGGCGGTCCTGATCTCAACCGACTTAAACCAGCAAAAATTAAAATCAAAATTGGCCAAGATCGAAAAGAAACTCGGGAGGACGTCTTTGACGCATCACTTCGGCCCCCGGACCATTGACCTCGATATCCTTATTTTTAACGGCCGGGTCGTCGAGGATGATTTTTACGAGCGCGATTTTGTCCGAAAATCTGTCTTAGAATTGCTTCCTGACCTTAAATATTAAGCTTGGCCTGTTTGAATTCCCCACTTTATTACTAAAATTTTTGGCCCACTTATAACCCATTGATTACCAACCAATTGCGCTGTACCTCTAAGTTGACCCGGCTTGCATCACCGCTGAATATATGGTATCTTTGGACAACTTTAGGAGTGTGAAGCAAAATGAAAAAGCATAAAAAAATAGCCTTGACCACTTTTTTTGCCCTTCTGCTGGGGATCATTCCCTATTCGAAGGCGCATAAGTATGCCTATGCGACACGGCCGGCACCACGAGAAGCCAAAATGGGGGTCGCGTCGTGGTATTCTAAAGAATCTCCCGGTATTAAGCGGACAACGGCCAATAACGAAATTTTCGACGATACCTCGCTGACCTGTGCCATGTGGGGCGTGCCTTTTCATCAGAAACTCCGGATCACAAATCTGCAGAACGGAAGATCCATCGTGGTCCGCGTCAATGACCGGGGGCCGCACAAACGGCTTGTCCGTAAAGGACGGGTTGTCGACCTGACCAAACGCGCCTTTGCCTCACTCGGGGCTACTAAAAAAGGCCTCATCCCGGTTAAGGTCGAATTCCTTTAAAGATCTTTTAGGCATTCCAACCTTCCCATCTCAGCCCAAAATTTATTTATTTATCTTGCAAATGCGGATTGCCTTGTTATCATAAGCTTGAAAATTAGATAAATCCCATTAGAGAATACACCCTCTAACGGGACTTACACACGAAAAACCCCCATGTTATTTAAAGATAAAGTTGTCATCGTTACCGGCTCAACCCGCGGTATTGGAAAAGAGATCGCCCATGCCTTTGCGAAAGAGGGGGCTATCGTTGTCATCACGGGACGGACAGAAGAAGCGGCCCAAAAGGTGAGTTCGGAATTTAATAATTCCGGCCTTCAAACCACGGGCGTGGACTGCGATGTGACAAACTTTGAAAGTGTGCAAAAAACCTTCAATAAAATTCTTGACAAATATAAGTCCATTGATATATTAGTTAACAACGCCGGCATCACGAAGGACAATTTGCTGCTTCGATTGAATGAAACCGACTGGGATGATGTCATAAAGGTAAACCTAAAAGGCGTTTACAATTGCACCAAAGTGGCTGTCAAGGCCATGCTCAAACAAGCCTCCGCCGGAGGCGGATCCGCCTCAGGTGGACAAAAGGGCAAAATCGTTAATATCACTTCAGTCATTGGAATAACAGGAAATAGTGGACAAGCAAATTACGCGGCAAGTAAGGCCGGTATTATAGGTTTCACCAAGTCCATTGCCAAAGAGATCGCTTCCAGAGGGATTACTGTAAACGCTGTTGCTCCAGGGTATATCGAAACCGACATGACAGCCCAACTCAATGAGAAGACACGCGAACAGGTTCTGAATCAAATTCCCCTCGGACGACTAGGCAAAGCTAATGATGTTGCAGGTGTGTGTTTATTTTTAGCCTCACCGGAAGCAAATTACATAACCGGGCAGACCATTGTAGTTGATGGTGGGCTAGCGATTTAAGGTATTTATTATTAAGGGAAAAAAGGAGGCTATTCCATGGCAGTTTCAGAAAAAGTTAAATCGATCATCGCAGAACAACTTGGGGTCAAACCCGAAGAAGTCACCCCTCAAGCATCATTCATTGACGATCTGGGCGCAGACTCATTGGATACCGTTGAGCTCATCATGGCCCTAGAGGAAGAATTCAGTGTTGAGATCCCAGATGAAGATGCTGAAAAAATGGCGACTGTCGGTGATGCGATCAAATACATCGAAGAAAAAGCAGCCGCTAAATAACTTTTCCGGTTATTTTGTATAAATCAAAATCTCATAAACTTTTAACTTATCTTTAAATCTTTATTGCCTCGACTTCACGTCGAGGCAACTGTTTATTAGGGGGATATGCAAAAACGGCGCGTTGTTATAACTGGTTTGGGTGTCACATCACCGGTCGGCACCGGGGTTGAAAAATTCTGGAAGGCTCTCATTGAAGGAAAGAGCGGTATACGCCGTATTTCCCACTTTGATGTCAGTAAATTTGACTGCCAGATCAGCGGCGATGTCATCGACTACAACCCGCTGGATCATTTTTCCACAAAAGAAGCCCGCCATTTAGCCAAATTTGTCCAATTCGCGGTCGTTGCTTCCAAAGAGGCCATCGAAAATTCAAAGATTGACTTTAAAAATGTGGATCTGCGCCGCGTCGGGGTCTTGATCGGTTCCGGCATCGGCAGCATTGAAACCATTGAAGAAGAATTTCAAAAATACCTCGAAAAAGGGCCCAGCCGAATTTCGCCTTTCTTCATTCCAAAGATCATTATTAATGAGGCATCCGGCCAAGTGTCTATCATGACCGGCGCCAAAGGACCGAACACCTGCGTTGCCACCGCCTGCGCCACCGCCACCAATGCGATCGGCGATGCCGCGCGTTTCATCCAATACGGCGACGCCGATGTCATGATCGCCGGCGGGACAGAAAGTGCTACGACCGTTTTAGGGTTAGGCGGATTTTGCGCGTTAAAGGCTTTGACGAAGCGGAACAGCGAACCGGAAAAAGCTTCACGCCCGTTTGAGATGAACCGCGACGGGTTTGTCATGGCCGAAGGGGCGGGAGTTACCATATTAGAATCGTTAGAACATGCCCAGGCCCGCGGGGCAAAAATTCTGGCTGAATTTGTCGGTTACGGCCGCACAGGGGATGCCTATCATATCACGGCACCGGAACCATCCGGCGCCGGCGCCGGATACGCGATGGAACTGGCGATCAAGGACGCAGGGCTCAAGCCCCAGGATATTTCTTACATCAACGCCCACGGCACCTCCACGGAATTGAACGATAAGGTTG
>Ga0154339_1155_pt1 | contig 12164 bp, 18 predicted proteins | sample RifGroA2_FD_115867 | JGI IMG/M metagenome (GOLD analysis project Ga0154339, IMG submission 115867) | Omnitrophica WOR_2 bacterium GWA2_47_8
ATTTTTCCGTATGCCCAGGAAATTGGATGCTAAATATATTTCCGAGAAAGTAAATACTGAGGATGTAAAAATGTTAAAGAAGGCATTGGAAAAGGGGAGAGGGGCCATTATCTTAACCGCGCATGTCGGCAACTGGGAGCTGGGGGGTGTTATCTTAAGTTTGTTAGGTTATCCTTCCGTAGCGATCGCCTTGCCGCATAAGGAACGGCCGGTGAATGATCTGTTTAATGCACAGCGGGAAAGTAAAGGGATCACCGTTGTCCCGCCCAGTATGGCCATCCGTCGCTGTATCGAGGCTTTAAAAAATAATAAGATCATCGCGGTACTGGCGGACCGGGATTTTACTCTGCACGGAGAGGAATTGGATTTTTTAGGGAAAAAGGCCTTTATCCCGCGCGGGGCAGCTATCTTTTCGTGCCGGACCGGAGCGCCGCTCGTCCCCACCTTTTTCGTCCGTAATGCCGATGACGACGGCTTTACGCTCATTATGGAAGAGCCTATTGAACCGCCGCATTTTGCAAAAGACGGAAAGAACGAAGAGACCTGCATGCTTCATCTTATGAAGCAATATACGGCCCTCATCGAAAGAAAGATCCGGGAATACCCGACCCAATGGCTTATGTTCCGTGAGTTTTGGTCCCGCTAGCTGAAAATTTGTTATAATAGGTCAAAAATAATCCTATGAGAATCTGCGTTATTATCCCAGCCCATAACGAAGCACGCTTTATCGGCCCATTGATCACGGGGATCAAGCAAAAAGGGATCGATGTCGTTGTGATCGATGACGGTTCAACGGACCATACGGGATCTTTGGCCCAGGCGGCCGGGGCCCATGTCATGCAGAATCTCAGGCGAAGCGGCAAAGGCGCGTCCCTACAAAAAGGTTTTGATTACGCCTTAAAAAATAACTATGACGGGGTCATTACCATGGATGGGGACGGGCAGCATGCGGTGGAAGACTTGGAATTCTTTCTGAAAGTGATCCAGGCATCTCCGCAGAGCATTGTCACGGGAGATCGTAGCCGGACCAATAAACATATGCCTTTGGTACGGCGTCTGACAAATCAATTTATGTCCGGCCTCATTTCTTTGATCTGCCGGCAGGATATCCCGGATACGCAATGCGGTTTTCGTTACATTTCGAGCAGTATCTTAAAACAGATGAAGTTGGAGTGCCATGATTTTGAGATCGAAACGGAAGTTTTGGTGCAGGCCAGTAAAAAGGGTTTTAAGGTCCATTCGGTAAGCGTTCAAACGATCTATCGTGATGAAGCCAGCAAGATCAATCCCTTAAGAGATACCGTCCGGTTCTTTTCTTATATTTTTAAAGAGGTCGTGGTAAAAAAAATCCGTTAAATATCGATGTGAGATGCTTCAGTGATGATCCAGAGATGGCGTGATACTTTAATTGCGAAAGATTTTGACATTTTTAATGTCACATTGATAGTTTCATTGTTGCTGCATTTGGTGTTCCTGGTGAGGTTTGCTTACTTTAATGCCACCGCCCTGAAACGAAGGCCTCAGAATGTCGAGGTCATCTATCAAGTCCAAAATAAGCAGGAGGAAACAAGAGCGGTCGAGCCGGAGGAAGATGTCAAAAGTTCGATGTCCCCGCACCGGCATATTGAGGAAGCCAATGATCTCATTAAAAGAGACCCGTTCCCGACCAAACTGGTCAAAGATGTCACGAAGATGTTCGATCGGCTTGAGTATCAGAAGAAACAGCCTTCCAAACTGATTTCCGTTGAGTCCAAACGAAAGATCTCCATCCCGGTTTTAAAATCTGAAAAGATCAGCAGCCCGCGTTATTTGAATTATCACCAGAAGATCCGGCAGAAAATAAAAGAACGCGCTTATTTGTATGCCACGGAATCGAATTTTGAGTCTGGAGAGGTCTATTTGACCTTTGTCCTGCTTGCGGACGGGACCCTGAAAGAGATCCAGATCATTGAAGACCGCACCTCCGCAAGTTCGTTCTTGCGCGGGGTGGGCTTACGCAGTATCAAGGAATCAAGCCCGTTTCCGCCTTTTCCGGAAGACCTTAAATTCCCGGAATTATCGTTCAATGTCGTTATTTCTTTTAAGCTGGATGAGTAATAACTCCTCGGGCATTAGATTACTTTACCCGAGGGGTTATCCTGAAGCCCGAAGGGCTAAGGATCTTTGGTAATAGATTCCTCGTCATTTCGTTCCTCGGGATGGATTGTCGGAAGAGACCCCGCCCATCCATTGACAAGCGATTTTAAGGGTGATATTCTAGACTGTCGTTTTCAAAAGAAAAGTTAAAATCGTTATGGGAGAACATATGGATAAAGAAAAGTTCGTTGATGAATCCTGGAAAGACTCGGTAGACAAGGAAAAGAAGGACCCTTCTTCCAAGCAAGATAAAAAGATCTTTGTTGGAGATTCTTTTGACAAGGGAAGTGAAGATACCCCGTCCGCTCAAGCCACCCAGCCCCAGGCAGGCCAGGAAAAGGAAGCCCCCGGTGCTATTGAAGTCAATTTTATCAATTATATGACCAGCCTTATTTTTCAAACCATGGTCTTTTTAGGCGAGATCCCCAACCCGATGACCAATAAAGAAGATGTCAACCTTCCGCAGGCGAAATTGATCATTGATACGCTTCTGCTGTTGAGGGAGAAGACAAAGGGAAACCTGTCCAAGGAAGAAGAAAACATCTTAAATGGTTCGCTTTATGAATTGCAGCTTAAGTTTGTGGAGATATTGAATAAGAAGGAAGCGGCTTAGATGATCGATAAGAAACTTTTGGATGTCTTGGCCTGTCCCGCCTGCAAGGGGGATGTGGAATTAAAAGACAACAAAATTGTCTGCCGCAAGTGTCAGCGCAAATACCCCATCAAAAACGGAATTCCCATTATGCTGGTTGAAGAGGCGCAAAAATGAAAAAGATCCTGGTTATCCACGGGCCGAATTTAAATCTCCTGGGACAGCGTGAAAAAAGTATTTACGGCAAAGTCACGCTGGAGGAGATCAATAAGAAATTAAAGGCGATCGCCAAGAAAAATGGCGTGACGCTGGAGATCTTGCAGTCCAACCACGAGGGCGAGATCGTGGATGCCATTCAAGAAGTCAAAAAGAACGGCATCAAGGTCATCTTGATCAACCCGGCCGCCTATACGCATACCAGTGTGGCTATCCGGGATGCGATTTCCGCTGTTGATATCCCTACCGTTGAAGTTCATTTGTCCAATATTTATGCCCGGGAAGAATTTCGTCATACCTCTCTCATCGCGCCGGTCAGCCACGGCCAGATCAGCGGTTTCGGCGTGGATAGTTATTTGTTAGGGATGCAAGCGGCCATTTCGCTTATAAAATAGCTTTAAATTAGGACTTTAAGACCGTGAATGCCAAATTAAAGCAACTGGTCAGCCAATTCCCTAAAAGTAACATTGATGCCCTTCTTGTTACCCACGATGTTAATATCCGGTATTTAACCGATTTCCCTGCCTCAGAATCCTGGCTTTTAGTCACCCCAAAGAAGGCCGTTTACATCACTGACTTTCGTTACGTTTTAGAAGCGCAAAAGGGTTTAAAAGGGATTTCCGTTGAGTGCTACACAAAATCTTTCTTCGATACCGTGTCCGATTTGTCCAATCGCCTGCGTATCAAACATTTGGGGTTTGATGAACGCCACCTTTCTTTAGCCGCATACCTGAGACTTAAGCAGGCGGCCGGGTCGGCCGCGAAGCTCAAGGCCACCAATAACTTGGTTGAAAATCTGCGCATCATTAAGACGAAAGAGGAGCTTAGCCTCACCCGCCAGGCGATAAAGATCACTTTAGAGGCGTATGCCTTTATCGGGAAAAGGGTTAAGCCGGGCTTGACCGAACAGCAGATCTTGGCGGACTTGGAAAATTTCGTAAAAGCGAAGAAGGTAGGGTTTTCGTTTTCTCCGATCGTGGCCGGCGGGCCTAATTCCTGCTTTCCCCATGCCAAGGTCACCGAGCGGAAACTGAAGAATAACGAGCCGCTCTTGATCGACATGGGAATTGATGTAAAGGGTTATAAGTCTGACTTGACACGTATGTTCTTTTTAGGTAAAATACCGCCTCTTGTCAAAAAAGTTAACGAATGCGTGAAAGAAGCACAGCAGAGAGCCATTGATAAAGTTAAACCCGGACGTTTGGCTTCGTTCATTGACGCACAGGCACGTAACTATTTAGAAAGTAAAGATTTAGGTAAGTATTTCGGGCATTCCTTAGGGCATGGTGTCGGCCTAGAAATACATGAGGCACCGACAATTTCCCAGAAAAGCAACGCTGTGTTAAAGGAAAACATGATCTTTACCGTTGAACCAGCCGTTTACATTCCCAACCAATTCGGTATCCGTATCGAAGATATGGTTTTGGTCACCGAGCGTGGCTGCGAGATCTTGACGCGATAATTTTTTTTGCCGTATTATATTAATATTAGTAAAGGAAAAGGTCGTAAGTGACGATATCAATCAATGAACTCGAAACAGGAATAGGCCTAATGATGGATGGCGAAATTTATCTTGTTCTCGATTACAACCACGTCAAACCGGGTAAAGGCAGTGCCTTTGCGCGGGTCAGGATCAAAAACCTCAAAACCGACCTCGTCCTTGAAAGAACCTTCCGTTCCTCCGAAAAACTTGAAGACGTTCCCTTAGAAGAGAAAAAGATCCAGTTTTTGTACCGCGCCGGCGATACCTTGCATTTCATGGACCATGAAACCTACGAAGAAATGACCCTGCCGGAATCCGTTATTGGAAAAGATAGTATGAGATTTCTCAAAGAAAATTTAGAGGTTGAAGCCCTTGCGCATAATCATAGGATCTTGAAGGTTACGTTGCCCAACTTTATTGTTTTTAATATCCTTGAATCAGAGCCAGGCATAAAAGGTGATTCCAGCCGTTCAGGAACCAAACCTGCAACCATTGATACCGGAGCTGTTGTCCAAGTGCCTTTGTTCATTAACAAGGGGGATAATATAAAGATCGATACCAGATCCGGAACATACGTTGAAAGGGCACAAAAATGAACTTAAAAGAAATCAAAGAAATGATCAATTTGATGAATGAGAATGACCTGACCGAGATCGAGATCGAGCGGGAAGGGACTAAGATCAAGATTAAAAAGGCCTCTTCAGAGGATCAGCATGGTTTCCGCCGCCATCCCCCTGAATTTAAAGTCGAAGCCATTCCTGCCCCCCGCGCTGCTGAAGAAAAATCCGTCAATGATAACCCAAAAACAAGTAAAGGGACTGTCATCTCCTCTCCCATGGTCGGAACCTTTTACCGTGCCCCTTCCCCGGAGTCCGCGTCTTTTGCGGAGACTGGACAAGTCGTTGAGGTAGGACAAGTGGTTTGTATCATCGAAGCGATGAAGCTGATGAACGAGATCAAATCAGAAATTCGCGGCAAGGTCGTCGAAATTGCGGTTGAAAATGCCGAACCGGTCGAATTCGGTCAAACATTGTTTGTTATTGAGCCGGTCTAAAGCTTACCCGTAAGGGCCCATTCATGTTCTCAAAAATTTTAATAGCTAATCGCGGTGAGATCGCTTTAAGGATCATCCGTGCCTGCAAAGAGTTAAACGTCAAGACGGTCGCGGTGTATTCTGAAGCGGACCGTGATTCCCTGCATGTTCAATTTGCCGATGAGGCTGTCTGTATCGGCCCTGCCCCGAGCCCGGAAAGTTATTTAAATATCCCCGCCATTATTTCAGCCGCTGAGATCACGGACTCGGATGCGATCCATCCGGGTTATGGTTTTTTGGCGGAAAATGCCCATTTCGCGGAAGTCTGCGAGTCCTGCAATATCAAGTTCATCGGGCCGTCGGCGGAAGCGATACGAATCATGGGCGATAAGGTCTTAGCGAAAGAAAATATGAGCAAGATCGGTGTTCCACTGACACCCGGTGGTAAAGGTGTTATCAAAACCAAGGAAGAGGCCATCAATGTAGCGAAAAAAATAAAATATCCGGTCATTATCAAGGCCGCGGCCGGCGGTGGCGGCAAGGGGATGAGGGTTTGTCACAATGATATCACGTTAGCGACCTCTTTTGCGCTGGCCAAAAAGGAGGCCGAGGTCAATTTTAAGAACGGGGATGTTTACATTGAAAAATATATTCAGGAACCGAGGCATATTGAGATCCAGATCATGGCGGACCATTACGGTAATGTGATCCATTTAGGAGAGAGAGAATGCAGTATCCAAAGGCGCCATCAAAAGCTTTTGGAAGAAGCGCCATCGGTCGCGTTAGATGACAAATTGCGAAAGAAGATGGGGGAGACCGCGGTTAAGATCGCCAAATCCGTTAATTATAGAGGCGTGGGGACCGTTGAATTTTTGTTGAACACCAACGGTGAATTTTATTTTATGGAAATGAATACCCGGATCCAGGTGGAACATCCCGTCACCGAGATGGTCACCGGGATCGACCTTGTCAAACGGCAGATCCGTTTGGCCGCCGGTGAAAAGCTTAAGATCCGTCAGGATGACGTTAAGTTAAGGGGGCATGCGATCGAATGCCGCATCAATGCAGAAGATCCGGATAATAATTTCATGCCTTGTCCGGGCAAGATCGTTGAACTGAACCTGCCCGGAGGACTAGGGGTGCGGTTGGATACGCATATTTATCCGGGATACAAGATCCCGCCTTTTTATGATTCCATGGTGGCGAAACTTATTACGTACGGTTCTAACCGCAAAGAGGCCATTGATATCATGCGCCGCGCCTTGGGAGAATTTTATATCAGTCCTATCAAAACAACCATAGGATTGCAGGTTCAAATCATCAATCACGCATCGTTTTTGGCAGGGAATCTTTCAACACATTTCTTGGAGAAGATCATTAAGTCAAAAAATGAGGGATAATCGTTAAGGTCTTTGGCCGTAAAAGGTTTCGTTAAGAGAAATTTAGATATTGTGATAAAATAATGCAGTTTGGAGGCAAAGAAAATGCGAGAAGAGACAAAGGTTGATCTGGGTTCGGTCCAGATCCATAAAAAGGTCATTGCAGATATCGCTGCTGCCGCGACCAGCGAGATCGCCAATGTGAAGTTGGTTGAGCCGGATTTTAAATACAGTGTCTTGGAGCTTTTCGGTATGGCCAGCCATCCCGCCATTGATGTTACGATCGACAAATCCGATCATCAGGTGAGCCTAGAGATCAAGATTGTCGTAAAATACGGGTCGCATATCCCGGATGTCGCCCGTCAGATTCAAGATGTGGTGCGTGATGCCGTTGAGAGAAGCGCGGATATCACTTTAAAAGATATCAACGTCAGTATCCAGGGATTAGAGAGGGGAAACCAATGAACTTTATGTCACGTCTCGCGTTGTTGTTTTACATGACGATCGTGCTTTTTATCGGATGCTTTCTGCTGACTTTTGTTTTAAATTTGATCAGTTATCACGATGTTGTGGCCATTGTGGACGGTTTTTATAACGATGAAAGTATAAAAGTAGCCGTGCTCATTATCGCCATAACTTTATTGATCTTAAATTGCCTTTTCGCCCAGATCATCTCCGGGGTGCGTGAAAAGCAAAAAAATATCGCATTTGATAATCCCTCCGGCCGGGTAAGTGTTTCATTATCCGCGATGGAAGATCTGGTCAGGCGCTTGCTGATCAAATCGCCGGAGGTCAAGGACAGTAAGATCGATATTACGGCGACAAAGAAAAAGGGACTGGATATTGCCGTGCGTTTGATCTTAAAGTCCGATGTCAACATCCCTGATCTAACAGCCGTCTTACAAGAGGCTATCAGCCGTAAGATCCACAATACGATCGCCCTGGAAGGTCCCGTTAACGTTAAGATCGATGTTACAAAGATCGTTCCGGAATCGAATCCCAAGAGCGCTACGGTCGTAGAGGACGATGAATTCAGAAAAACTAAAGCCAACATTCCTTTTCAGGGATACCGACCTTAATGCGAAAGATTGGAATCTTGACAGGTGGAGCTGATTGTCCCGGGTTAAATTCGGTCATCCGCGCGGTGGTGCGTAAAGGAATGCTGGAAGGATACGTTGTCACCGGCATCAAGAACGGTTGGCTGGGGCTCATTGAAAACGATATGCGCATTTTGGATCTGCGTGTCACCTCCGGTATCATAGACAGAGGCGGTACGATCCTCGGCACCAGCCGTATCAATCCGTGTGAAAATAAAGAAAGCATCGAAAACATAACCGAGAATTTTAAACGCAGCGGTATGGACGGCGTGATCGCCGTAGGCGGAGAAGAGACGCTTAAGGTAGCGTTGGCCTTACATAAAGAAAACCGCGTCAAAGTTGTTGGTGTCCCCAAATCTATCGATAACGCTTTATCCGGGACCGATTACGCCTTTGGTTTCGATACCGCGGTGAATATCGCAACGGAATGCATCGACCGGCTGCACACAACGGCCGAGAGCCATCATCGTATCATGGTCATTGAGGTCATGGGACAATATACGGGATGGATCGCTCTGGAGGCCGGCATGGCCGGAGGGGCGGATATCATTTTAGTACCGGAATTTCCGGTTGATATGAACCAGGTCTGTGAATCTTTGAAAAAAAGGCATGAACGGGGCAAATCATTCAGCATTATTATTGTCGCGGAAGGAACAAAATTGATCGGGTATGCAGAAAAGAGCCAGGGTTTGGAGCGCCGGCGCTTCGGAAATATCGGAGAGCTGGTCGCCAAGTCTATCGAAGATGCCACAGGATTCGAAACCAGGGTCAGTGTTTTGGGCCACATTCAGCGAGGCGGAACCCCGACCGCGTATGACCGGTTGATCGGCACACGATTCGGGATCAAGGCCGTGGAATTAATCCAACAAAATAAGTTCGGTAAAATGGTGAGCCTCCGGGGCAATAAATTGCAGGATGTCGATCTGGAAGAGGCTGTTAAACAGAGAAAAACCATTGATATCGACCTTTATGAGACGGCAAAAGTATTTTTTGCTTAAAAAATTGTGATGTATGCAAGACGCGATTAAGAAAATATTTTCAGAATCCATCAAGGTCAAAGAAAAAACTCTTTCTGATAATCTCGAGGCGATCGTCCAAGCCGTCAAGGTTATCACCGATAGCTTAAAGAAAAATAATAAGATCATCATCTTCGGCAACGGCGGCTCCGCAGCCGACAGCCAGCACATCGCGGCGGAATTTATCGGCCGGTTCCAAAAAGAAAGAAAGGCCCTCGCCGCTATCGCCCTCACCACCGACACCTCGATCTTAACCGCTTTAGGTAATGACTATAATTTTGATATTGTTTTCGCCCGTCAGATCGAAGGCTTAGGCCAAAAGGGGGATGTGGCCATCGGCCTTTCCACCAGTGGAAATTCCGCCAATGTCATTAAGGCCGTCGAAAAGGCCAAGGCCATGGGAATCAAGACCATTTCTTTGACCGGATGTAAAGGCGGGAAGCTGGCCCCTTTAACGGATATTAAATTGATCGTCCCGTCGGATATCACAGCCCGGATCCAAGAATCGCATATCTGTATGTTCCATGCGATCTGCGAACTGGTGGAGAAAAATTTTGCGTGAACACGCTGACGAAAATCGTATCGGCTGAAAAACTTCTTAAATTGCTCCCGCGGCTTCGCCGGGGAAAAAGGAAGATCGCCTGGACCAACGGCTGCTTTGACATTTTGCATTGGGGGCACATCAGTTATTTGGAAAAAGCCAAAAAAGACGGCCGGATCCTGATCGTAGGGTTAAACAGCGATAGATCGGTACGCATGATCAAAGGAAGTAAACGGCCCATTGTGCCGCAGAAGGCGCGGGCCGCGGTTTTGGCCGGTTTGGCCTGTGTCGATTACGTGACGATCTTTGATGAAGCAACGCCAGAAAAAGTCATTAAAAAATTAAAACCGGATATCCTTATCAAAGGAGCGGATTGGAAAAATAAAGAAGTCGCTGGACAGAAGAGCGTGAAGAAAAGCGGGGGCAAGGTTGAGTTTATCAAATACATCCCGCATTATTCCTCCAGCGAAATTATCCAAACCATTTTAGAGAAGTGCAAAACATAAATGACAAAAAGGTCCAGCGTATCATCGATGCCAACTTCAACCGCGCCAAGGAAGGCCTAAGGGTCTGTGAGGATATCTGCCGGTTTATTTATAACAAAAAGGATTTAACGGGCGGATACAAAGCGATACGCCACGATTTAACAAAAGTCATGCAAGGGTTGGGGTTGCTGGATATTATCCGGGCGAGGGATATCGAGAATGATGTCGGCAAACGAACGATATCTTCGGAGCTTAAAAGAAGGAATATCAGCGACATCTTATACGCCAATTCGCAAAGGGTCAAAGAATCGATCCGCGTTTTGGAAGAGTTCGCCAAGTTGTTAACCCCGCGCCTAGCCATGCGGTTAAAGGACCTGCGGTACAAGCTGTATGCACTCGAAAGAAAAATTGTTAAAAAGACTTAAGTTCTATTTGATCTTGGACGCACAGGTCAATGATTATTCAGAGCTTTTTGAGATAGTAAAGATCGCCGCAAAAACAAAAGTGGATATTCTGCAGATCCGGGACAAGCACGGAAACGCCAAAGACATTTTGGATTTTTCTTTGAAGGCCATGCAGCATTTAAAGGGGCGCGTGCCGTTCATCGTCAATGACAGGGTGGATATCGCGTTGGCCAGTGGCGCTTCGGGTGTGCATGTTGGGACAGATGACCTGCCTATTAAAGCGGCAAGAAAAATGTTGGGAAGTAAGGCGATCATCGGCGCCTCCTGCCAAAGCCTCGAGCACGCATGGAAAGCGCAAGCTGAAAAGGCGGATTATATCGGTTTCGGATCGGTGTTTAGAACTTTAACTAAGCCCGATCGGGACGAAATGGATCTGGGATTATTGGAGCAGGTTGTTAAAACGATCAAGATCCCGGTGTTCGCTATCGGCGGTATTTCACAGGACAATGTTAGTACTCTTTTGGCGCTAGGGGTTAAGCGCATTGCGGTTTGCCGGGCGGTGTGTGAGGCGGAGGATGTCGGCCAGGCGATGGAAGATTTTCAAAAAATTTTAAGAAGCACAGGCAAGAGTTAGAAAGTATCCTAATTTTTGCGAGGATAATTCAGTGGTAGAATGTCAGCTTCCCAAGCTGAATACGCGGGTTCGATTCCCGTTCCTCGCTCCAAGATAGCGATCACGGGTGTGAGAAAATATTACTGGTTAGTGTTCGTTCTTTTACTTTTATTGACGGGTTGTGCGACAACAAAAGTCGCTGAAAAGCCCAGCGCGCCTGCCGTGCAGGGTGTGTATCATAAGGTTAAAAAGGGAGAGACGCTCTGGCGGATCGCGAAGATCTATGAGATCTCGATCGATCTTATCATCAGCAGCAACAATATCCCGAATGTCGCGCAGCTTGAAGCAAACCAGCTTTTGTTCATTCCCGGCGCCGCCGAGGCCAAGGATATCCCGTTAGATCAGGACCTGAACAAGAATGACTTTGTTTGGCCGGTGGAAGGGCAGATCCTTTTTTATTTCGGCCAAAGCCGAAGAGGGGGCTTAAGTAACGGCATCGATATCAAATGCCATGAAGGCGAGATGGTCAAAGCCGCCCGTTCCGGCAAGGTCGTGTTTGCCGATTATCTGACCGGGTATGCTTATACGGTTGTGATCGATCATCTGGATGGTTTTTCAACCGTTTATGCGCAGAATGTTTCCTTGGCGGTAAAGCTCAGCGACAATGTTTTGAAAGGCGATGTGATCGGCCGGGTGGGCCAGCGGGAAAGATTAGCGTATTTGCATTTTGAGATCAGAAAAAACAGCAAGGCGGACAACCCGCTGTATTATTTGCCATAAATTATGAATATCTTAGACGTTGAGAAAAACTTCTTCGGACGGAAACAGATCTTAGAGCTGCTTAAAAAACGGCTGTTGGGCCTGAAAGAAGGCTACCGGCAGAATATCGCCCTCCTCGGCTATCCTCTTTTGGGCAAGACCACGATCTTAAATAAATTTATTTCGGATCTGGAAGATAATGATGTCATCCGGATCTACCTGGATCTGGAGAACAAGGATTTTGTTCATTTCTGCCAGAAAAGCTGTCAGAGTATTTTATATTTTTATTTAAAGTCGAAGAGTTTTCCTGTTCAGGAAGACCTGAAGCTCCTCATTGAATCCTGTAAGAAATTCATTCCCCGTACCGTCAAAGAGATCGAATGGGTCCAAACAGACCTGAACCACCATAA
>Ga0154339_1039_pt1 | contig 12059 bp, 20 predicted proteins | sample RifGroA2_FD_115867 | JGI IMG/M metagenome (GOLD analysis project Ga0154339, IMG submission 115867) | Omnitrophica WOR_2 bacterium GWA2_47_8
TAAGATGGCTGAATCGAATAAAGCCTTTGCCCATTTAAGGTGGTAATCAATTATGTCCGAGAAAATACCGTTACATGATGTAAGAAATATCGGGATCATCGCCCATATCGATGCAGGCAAGACAACGACGACCGAGCGCATCCTTTTCTACACGGGTGTTATCCATAAAATGGGTGACGTTGATGACGGTAACACGACGATGGATTGGATGGAACAGGAACAAGAGAGAGGGATCACCATCACCGCCGCCAGCACCACGACCTTTTGGAAGGGAAAAAGGATCAACATCATCGATACTCCCGGACACGTTGATTTCACCATTGAAGTCGAGCGTTCCTTAAAAGTTTTGGACGGGGCGATCATTGTGCTGTGTTCGACCAGCAGCGTTCAACCTCAAACCGAAACCGTTTGGCGTCAGGCCGAACGTTATGGCGTTCCGCGTATCGCTTTTGCTAATAAGATCGATCGCTTGGGATCTAATTTTGATAAAGTCCTCGTTGATATCCATGACCGATTAGGCGCGAATGCCGCGGCCATTGAATTTCCTGATGGGAATGAAAATGATTTTAAGGGGATCGTGGATGTCGTGAGCGAGAAATACATTACTTATAAAGATGAACAAGGTCTTCAGATGGTTATCGAGGATATCCCGGAAAGGCTAAAAGAAAAAGCCAAGGAGTATCGTCATACCCTTCTTGAGAGATTGTCGGATGCGGATGATTTGATCATGGAAAGATTTTTAGATGAAAAAGACGTAACCGTTCCCGAGCTGAAGGCCGCTATTAGACGGGCCGTTATCAAGTGTAAATTTTTACCTGTCTTGGTGGGGACCTCTTTGAGAAACAGAGGGGTTCAGCCGTTATTAGACGCGGTTGTTGATTTTCTTCCTTCACCGTTGGATGTTCCGCCTGTGGTTGGAAAAGATCCTAATACAGACGAAAAATTAGAACGTAAACCGGACCCTAAAGAACCTTTAAGCGGGCTTGTTTTTAAACTCGCTTCGGACCCTTACGTTGGAAAATTATATTATACGAGACTTTATTCCGGGAAACTGAACAGCGGCGATACCATTTATAATTCCACCCGTGCCGGGACCCGTGAGCGTGTTTCCAAGATCGTTTTGATGCACGCCAATAAACAGGAAATCCTGCAGAGCGTGGAGGCTGGTGAAATTGTGGCCTTGGGCGGGTTAAAAGACACGAAATCCGGTGATACCATCTGTTTTGAAGAGAATCCGATCATTTTAGAAAATATGAGAATTCCCGAGCCGGTCGTTTCCATGGCCATTGAGCCAAAGACCAAAGCGGACCAGGATAAGATGGGCTTTACATTAAAGAAATTTTTAGATGAGGATCCTTCTTTAAGGGTCAAATACGACCATGAGACCGGACAGACGATCATCTCCGGTATGGGTGAGTTGCATTTGGAAATCATTATCGACCGTATGAAACGTGAGCACGGTTTAGAGACCAATATCGGCCGTCCACAGGTTGCGTATAAAGAAACGATCACCCGTAAGGTCTCCGGGATCGTTGGGAAGTTTATCTCTCAATCCGGCGGCCGCGGTCAGTATGGCCATGTGGTCATTGATCTTGAGCCGGCTGAGGAAAAGGGCAAGGGAATTATTTTTGTTAATAAAATCAAGGGCGGGTCTGTCCCGCGTGAATATTTTACACCCATTGAAAAAGGAATTCGTGACCAAGCCCAAACGGGTGTGTTGGCCGGATATCCTGTTTCCGATTTTACGGTTACGCTTATCGACGGGTCGTATCACGAGGTTGACTCAAGTGAAATGGCCTTCCAATTGGCTGCCAAAGCGGCTCTGCGAGAAGGTTTAGCAAAAGCAAAGTCGGTCTTTATCGAACCGATCATGGATTTGGAATGTATCGTCCCCGAAGAACATATGGGGAAGGTCATAGGCGATCTAAATATTCGGCGAGCTAAAATCATGAGCCAGGGCAATATGGGAAAATTAAAGACCACCCGCTGCGAAGTTCCGCTCGCTGAAATGTTTAACTATGCTAATGCCTTGCGCTCTTTAACTCAAGGACGCGCATCGTTCTCCATGGAGCCAGCGTTTTATGCGGAAGTGCCGCATCATATCGCTGAAAAGATCATCGGAGCAAGGGCAGAGGCTTCAAATAAAAAAGGCTAAAACGATTATCGTATTTTTATTTAAGAGAAGAAATCCAAATATAGGAGGGCAATAAAATGGCAAAAGAGAAATTCATAAGAAATAAACCGCACTTGAACATCGGAACCATCGGACACGTCGACCATGGTAAGACAACGCTCAGTTCCGCTATCACGATGGTTTTACATAAAAAAGGCCTTTCTGAAGCGAGGTCCTATGATTCGATCGACAACGCTCCGGAAGAAAAAGAACGCGGCGTCACCATTAATATTTCGCATTTGGAATATCAGACGGAAAAACGCCATTATGCCCATATCGACTGTCCCGGCCACGCGGACTATATTAAGAACATGATCACCGGTGCGGCCCAGATGGACGGCGCTATTCTCGTCGTTTCCGCTGCCGACGGCGCGATGCCGCAAACCCGAGAGCATATTCTTTTGGCCCGTCAGGTTAACGTTCCTTCCATCGTTGTTTTCTTAAATAAATGCGATCAGGTCGAAGATAAGGAACTCCTCGAACTTGTCGAATTGGAGATCCGTGATCTTCTAAAAAAGTATAAATTCGACGGAGACAAAACACCCATTATCAAGGGAAGCGCTTTGGAAGCGATAAATAATTTAGGCAATGAAGAGAAAATCAAACCCATCCTCGATCTTATGAAAGCCGTTGATGAGTTTATTCCGACCCCGGTGCGTGATCTGGAAAAGCCATTCTCGATGGCCGTCGAAGACGTGTTTTCGATCTCCGGCCGCGGTACGGTTGCAACGGGAAGGATCGAAAGAGGGATCTGTAAAGTCGGCGAAGAAATCGATATCGTCGGTTTAAGACCGCAGGTTTCTAAAACCGTTATCACCGGTGTTGAAATGTTCAGGAAAGAACTCGACCAGGGCCAGGCCGGCGACAACGTTGGTCTGCTTTTAAGAAGTGTGGGTAAAGATGATATTGAACGCGGCATGGTTTTGGCTAAACCGGGAAGCATCAAACCGCACACCCATTTTAAAGCGCAGGTTTATGTTCTGACCAAAGAAGAAGGTGGACGACATACGCCGTTCTTTAAAGGGTACCGTCCGCAATTTTATTTCAGGACCACCGACGTGACCGGAACGGCACAATTACCGGCCAACGTTGAAATGTGTATGCCCGGCGACAACACCGAGTTGGAAGTCGAATTAATTACACCCGTTGCCATGGAGAAAGAATTGCGTTTTGCTATCCGTGAAGGCGGCAGAACCGTCGGCGCCGGTGTTATCTCGGAAATCATAAAATAAAGTTGCGTTTTTGAGATTTTGTATTAAACTTAAACGCTCTAAAGGATGTCAGTCATATTATGCAAAAGATACGCATCAAATTAAAAGCTTATGATCACCGCTTGATCGATCAATCAACGCAAGAGATCGTTGAGACAGCGATCCGTACGGGTGCCAAGGTCAACGGCCCTGTCCCGCTGCCGACGAAAAAAGAGTTGTATACGGTTTTGCGGTCTCCGGTGATCGATAAGAAATCACGCGAGCAATTTATGCTGGCAACGCACAAACGTTTGATCGATCTGTGTGAACCCACCGCGAAAACAGTTGAGGCTTTGCGTAAACTGAATTTGCCGGCCGGTGTTCACGTGGAGATCAAGCAATAAGAGGTTTTTATGATTCAGGGAATGCTTGGACGAAAAATTGGAATGACACAGATCTTTGATAAGGACGGTAACACAGTGGCGGTCACTGCTGTTGAGACCGGCCCCTGTGTTGTTTTAGGCTTGATCGAGGCCCCTTATAAAAGGGTTAAATTAGGTTTTGAGCCGGTCAAAGAATCCCGGGTTTCAAAACCGCGGTTAGGTTTTTTCAAAAAGGCCGGAGTGGTTCCAATGCGTTTTATTAGAGAGTTTGGGCTTAAAGAAACCGTGGGTAAAAAGGCGCAAAAACCGGAAGAAGCCCCAAAGACCGATGAATTAAAAGTCGGCCAGAAAATCAAAGCAGACTTATTCAGGGCTGGGGATTTTGTTACGGTCAGCGGATTTTCGATCGGTAAGGGTTTTCAGGGCGGTATGAAACGGTATCATTGGATGGGCGGCGGCGCTTCACATGGTTCGATGCATCACAGACGTGTCGGATCTATCGGTTCCAACACAACGCCGGGCCGCGTCAACAAGGGCAAGCATATGCCTGGTCATATGGGGGATGCAAAAGTATCAGTTGAAAATTTACGCGTGATGGCTGTTGATGTTGAAAAGAACCTTATCTTGGTGAACGGGGCTGTACCTGGTAAAAAGAATAGTTTTCTTACCATTACCTTCTCCAGAAAGAAAGCCTTCAAATCCTTCGATGAAGTGAAAGTCGTCCACGCCATTAAACGTAATCCTATGAAGCAAAGCAAGGCATCCACAGGTAAAAAATAACATGAAAAAATTGACCGTTTACAATATACAAGGGAAAGAAGTCGAATCTATCGAATTGCCGGAAGGTGTTTTTGGCGAACGGATCAATAAAAACGTTTTGCATCAAGCCATTAACATGTACCGCGCCGCCTTAAGACAGGGCAATGCCTCGACCAAGACCCGATCTGAGGTTCGCGGCGGGGGAAGAAAACCATGGCGCCAAAAAGGGACAGGCCGTGCCCGCGCCGGTTCAAACCGTTCTCCGTTATGGCATAAGGGCGGGGTTGTTTTCGGGCCTCATCCCAGAGATTTCAGTTTCAGTATCCCTAAAAAAGTAAAACAGGCGGCCTTGCGCGAAAGTTTAAATGCAAAATACATAGCGGAAAGTATCTGCTGCGTTTCCGATATTAAGGAAAAATTATCCAAGACCAAAGAATTCGTCAAGATATTGGAAAGATTCAAGTTGGATGGCAGGATATTGGCTCTTTTGGATGAAAGCGATCAGAGCATTGAAAGGGTATCGCGCAATATTCCATACTTTGAGATCAAGCGTTCCATTGACGTAAATGCTTTTGATATCCTCCGTTACAAAAAGCTTTTTTTGACAAAATCCGCTTTTAAAAAGTTATTAAAGAGGATTGAAGGGTAAAGATGATTTCTTCTTACGATATTGTTAGGACATTGCTGAGGACTGAAAAAGGCACGCATATTGAGCCGGAGCGAAAGTATTTATTCCAGGTATCCAAAGCCGCCAATAAGGTCCAGATCAAAAAGGCGGTTGAAGAGATCTATAGTGTTAAGGTCCAGGATGTCAATACAGGTATCTTGCCAGGGAAGCAGAAAAGAGTCCGCCAAGAATACGGGTATACGCCGGATTGGAAAAAGGCGATCGTCACTTTAAAAGAAGGTTTTAAGATCGACGTCACTTAAGTGAGGTCGATCAAAAAGGAATTTTAAAATGGGTATTAAACGTTTCAAACCAACAACACCAGGAGTAAGACACGCGGCCCTGCCCGACTTTGCCGAGCTCACGAAGGGCAAGCCGGAAAAGTCTCTCTTGCGACCGATCAAAAGAACAGGCGGGCGCAATTCTTTAGGGCGTTTGACCATGCGTCATCGCGGCGGCGGTCATAAAAGAATGTACCGGTTGATCGATTTTAAACGTCAGCGTTTTGATGTCGCGGCAGATGTTATTGCCATTGAATATGACCCTAACCGCAGCGCGCGTATCGCGTTGTTGCGATATCCGGATGGAGAAAAGGCTTATATTATCGCTCCATTGGAAATTAAAGTCGGACAAAAGATCGTCAGTATTCAAAAAGGTGAACCCGATATCCGGCCCGGTAATTGCATGCCGATCCGGATGGTCCCGTTAGGAACAGCTGTCCATAATATTGAATTAAAAGTCGGCCGTGGCGGGCAGATCGTCCGTTCCGCCGGTTCTTCGGCCCAGATCATGGCCAAGGAAGGCGATTACGCGCATGTCCGTCTTCCTTCGGGTGAAGTGAGAATGATCTCCCTTGATTGCCGATGCACGATCGGTCAGATCGGGAATGTGGAAAATGAAACAGTAAGTATCGGAAAAGCAGGGCGTACCCGCTGGCTTGGCCGAAGAAGCCGCGTCAGAGGTGTGGCGATGAATCCCGTCGACCATCCACACGGTGGTGGAGAGGGTAAATCACCTCAAGGAAATCCGCATCCTGTTTCGCCCTGGGGTCAGCTTTCTAAAGGGTTAAAGACACGTACACGAAAGAAATATTCGAATGTGTTTATTTTGAAACGACGAAATAATAAAAAAGGACAATCGTAATATGACGCGGTCGGTTAAAAAAGGTCCCTACGTTGAAGAGGCTTTATTAAAAAAATTAGAACGGATGATCCAATCCGGACAAAGACAACCGATCAAAACTTGGTCACGGCGTTCAACCATCACCCCTGATTTTGTCGGTTATACGGTCGCGGTTTATGATGGACGTAAACATGTACCGGTTTTTATCACGGAAAACATGGTAGGTTATAAACTAGGTGAATTTGCGCCGACCCGCACCTTTAGAAAACACGGCGGCGTTAAAGCTAAAAAAGCAGCTGAACTAACATAAAGATAATTCTATGATCGCACACGCAAAAGCAAGATACTTACGTGTACCACCGAGAAAAGCACAGCAGGTCATTGACTTGATCCGAGGCAAGGATGTCGTAACGTCTCTGTCGATCTTAACGCATGTGAACAAGCGTTCGACAGAGTATATTTCTAAGCTGCTCACTTCGGCGATCAGCAACGCGAAGAAAAAAGGATTAAGTGAAGATCAGCTCTTTATTTCTAAGATCGTGGCTGATCCGGGGCCTATGTGGAAAAGATTCCGTGCCGCATCTTTCGGCCGGGCCACACCGATTTTAAAAAGGACAACCCATTTAACCATTGAATTGGATTTAAAGGTAAAGTAAGGCCGCCCACTCTTGGCGGGCGAGCCTCGTCTTTCCTTAATAGGATAGACAGAAAAGGACGGGAGAGATCTTTGGGACAAAAAGTCAGCCCACTTATTTTAAGGATCGGTTACATCAAGAATTGGCGCAGCCTCTGGTATGCCGATAAGCGCACATTTGCCAAGAATATCGTTGAGGATTATAAGATCCGCAATTATATCAAGAAGAAATTCACTCAAGCGGCTGTTTCCCGGGTTGATATTGAACGGGCGGACAAGGTTAAGATCATTATTTACACGGCCAGGCCAGGCGTTATTATCGGCCGGCGCGGCGCGGATATCGATAAGTTAAAAGAGGATTTATCAAAGTTTACGTCTTCTGAAATTGCCATTGAACCAAGAGAAATTAAAAATCCTTCAACGGACGCGCAATTGGTGGCGCAGAATGTGGCCTTTCAGATGGAAAAGCGTGTGGCATTCCGTCGGGCCATGAAAAGATCGATAGATCAATCCATGTCTTCAGGGGTTAAAGGGATTAAGATCAATGTGGCCGGCCGCTTAAATGGCGCTGAAATGGCCCGCGATGAAAATTATTTAGTCGGAAAATTGCCGTTACATACCTTTCGCGCGGATATTGATTATGGTTTCGCCGAAGCGCAGACAACATACGGAACATTAGGGGTTAAGGTTTGGATTTATAAAGGCGACATTATCAAGGAAAAGAATAAGCCTTTAGTTCAGCAGCAGCGACAACAACCGGCACAGTAATCCTGATTTTTCCTTAAATATATTGAGAGGAAATCAGGATCCCGATTTCCTTAATTGATTTAAGAAACATCGGGATTTAGAAAAGTATCCGCCTAAGGCGGAGAGGTAAACGTTATGGCGCTCATGCCAAGAAAAGTTAAGTACCGCAAATCACAAAGAGGCAAAAACAGAGGTTTGGCTATCAATGGCAGCCGTCTGCACTTTGGGGAATATGGTTTGAAATCCCTGCAGAACGGTTATGTCCTAAGTAATCATATCGAAGCGGCGCGCGTTATCGTGGCCAGAAAGACACACGGTTCCGGGAAGTTCTTTATCAATGTTTTTCCGCATAAATCCATCACCAAAAAACCGGCCGAAACCCGTCAGGGCAAGGGCAAGGGTGATTTGTTTGGTTGGGTCGTTGCCGTTAAACGAGGATTGATCTTATTTGAGATCAGCGGAATCCCGGAAGAGTTCGCGAAGCAGGTTTTACGTTTGGTTGCTTTTAAATTACCGATCCGTACTAAATTTGTTACACGTTTAGGAACACATTAAGGAAAGATTTTATGAAAGTTAAAGAATTGCAAGGCCTAAGTGCAGAGGAATTAAATCAAAAGGTTCAAGCTTTTAAAAAAGAACTTTTTGATCTAAATTATCAGCGTAAAATGGGCCGGGTCGAAAAACCGGCACGGTTTAGTTTGCTTAAAAAAGACATTGCCAGAATTTTGACGCTATTAAGAGAGAGAGAATCCAATGGATCAAAGAACTAATCGCCGCAAGTTTTTAACTGGAATGGTTATCAGCGACAAAATGAACAAGACACGCGTGGTCCAGGTGCGATTTACATCCATGCATGAGAAATACGATAAAACTATCCGCCGCGCGGTTAAATACAAGGCCCATGATGAAAAGAACGAGTCTAGGACCGGCGATACGGTGCGCATTATGGAGACACGTCCGATTTCTAAAGAAAAGCGCTGGATGATCCAGGAAATTGTAAAAAAGTAAGGATAAATTTAATGCTCTATTTAAAATCGATATTGGATGTTGCAGATAATTCCGGAGCCAGAAAAGCTTCGCTGATCAGCGTTTTAAACTGTAAGGGGAAGCAGTGTGCCGGAGTCGGTGATATCGTACGCGTTAACATTAAGGAATCCGCGCCGGAAGCCGCTGTCAAGAAGGGCTCAATGGCCAAAGGGATCATTGTTAGGACAAGATCTCCGATCCGCCGTCCGGATGGGACGTATGTCCGCTTTGACAGTAACGCTATTGTTATTATCGATGATGCGGGTAATCCGCGGGGGACAAGAATTTTCGGTCCGGTGGCGAGAGAGTTGCGCAATATGGAATATTTGAAAATCGTGTCCCTGGCACCAGAGGTGGTCTAATGTTGCGAATAAGAAAAGATGATAAAGTGATCGTCATGACCGGAAAAGATAAGGGAAAGACCGGAAAAGTTTTGCATGTTTATCCCAAGAAAGAACGCGCTTTGGTTGAAGGATTAAATTTTATCAAGAAGGCCAAACGGCGCACGCAGCAGGACCAGACCGGCGGCATTGTCGAGAAAGAAGCCTTGATCCATATATCGAATTTAATGTTGGTTGACAAAAAATCGAATAAGCCGACACGGTTTTCGGTTAAGGTATTAAAAGATGGCACAAAGGAAAGGGCAGCTACACTAAGCGGGGAGACAATTTAAAATGGAACAGGTCAGGCTTTTAAAAAAATATCGTGAGCAGGTCATCCCGGAGATGCAAAAGCAGTTTAAGATCAAAAATCCCATGGCCGTGCCGCAAATAACCAAGGTCGTCGTGAACATGGGCGTGGGAAAAGCGATTGATGATATCCGTATTATGGAAGTCGCGATGGAAGACTTGGCAACTATCACCGGTCAGAAATCTGCCATCCGCCGCGCCAAGCAGGCTATTTCAAATTTCAAATTAAAGGCCGGCATGCCGGTTGGCTGTATGGTCACTTTGAGACGCGCCAGGATGTACGAATTTTTAGATCGTTTATTTAATGTGGCCTTGCCTAGAATCCGTGACTTTAACGGTGTTTCCAAAAAAGCTTTTGATAAAGAAGGCAATTATACGCTAGGAATATCCGATCAGGCCATTTTCCCGGAGATCGATACCGGTAAAATCCAGCGCGCGCAAGGAATGAATATCACCTTTGTTTTTGATCGCGGCCCGAAAGAGTATTCTTTTGAGGTCTTACGGCTTTTAGGAATGCCGTTTTCAAAATAAAAGAAAGAGAATCATGGTAAAAAAATCACTTATTTTTAAATGCAAACAGAAACCCAAGTTTTCCGCCAGAGGCTATAATCGCTGCCAATTGTGCGGCCGGACCCGAGGATTTTTAAGACGTTTCGGGACATGCCGTATCTGCTTTAGAGAATTGGCCTGGAAGGGCGAAATTCCCGGGGTTAAGAAGGCAAGCTGGTAATTAATCAAAAGAGGTTTAATTTATGTCTTTAACTGATCCAATCAGCAATTTATTAACATCGATCCGTAATGCCGCGCAAACAAAAAAAGAAACGGTGGATGTCCCCGCGTCTAAATTGACGGAAAAGATCTTATCTATTTTTAAAGATACCGGCTATATCGAGGACTTCCGGCTTTTGAAAGATAATGCACAGGGCACATTTAAGATCTACTTGAAATACGATAATAAAAGATCGACCATTATCGGTCTAAAACGCGTGTCTCGGCCGGGTTTGAGGATTTATGTCCGTCGCGACAGAATACCGCGTGTGCTCAATGGTTTGGGAACAGCTGTTATTTCTACCTCTAAAGGTGTTATCACGAACAAAGAAGCGTATAAAATGAAGATCGGCGGCGAAGTTTTGTGTTATATTTGGTAAGTTTGGATATTGAAATAATTTTTTAAGGAGTTTTAAAGATATGTCACGCATGGGAAAAATCCCGGTACCGGTTCCAAAAGAAGTAAAGCTAGCCATCAGCGCAAGCTCTGTCCAAGTAGAAGGGCCTAAGGGCAAGCTTTCTTTAGCCATTCCGTATGGGATTAAGGTCGAACAGAAGGACAATGTCCTCAATGTCCATCGCAATGCTGATACCAAACAGAACCGCGCCAACCACGGTTCGGTGCGTTCTATATTAGAGAACATGGTTGCCGGAGTAACGCAAGGTCATAAAAAGAGCTTAGAAATTCAGGGAGTTGGTTTCCGCGCACAATTAAACGGAGACACTTTGACATTAAATTTAGGCTTTAGCCATTCGGTAGAGTATAAAGTTCCCAAGACCGTTAAGGTTTCTGTTCCCAAGCCAACTGATATTATTATTGAAGGACCGGATAAGTGCGCTGTGGGACATGTGGCTTCAGAGATTCGTGCCTTTAAAAAGCCAGAACCTTATAAAGGAAAAGGGATCCGTTATTCAGGAGAAGCGGTCAGAAGAAAACAAGGGAAATCTGTCACAAAGTAAGGGTTAAGAATGTTAGATATCAAAGAATTACAAAGAACAGAGCGGCACAAAAGATTAAGACGGAATTTAATGGGGACAACCGATCGTCCTCGATTGTGCGTTCATAGGAGCCATAAAAATTTTTCCGCTCAGCTGGTCGATGATCTGACCGGTAAAGTTTTATTGGGAAAATCGACATTATCAAAAGATGTCCGGGCTAAGGTCAAAAAAGGAAATGATATTGAGGCTGCCACTTTTTTGGGAACAGCCTTCGCGTCCCAAGCCGTCAGCAAGGGGATCAAAGAAGTAGCTTTTGACCGAGGTGGATATCCTTATCACGGGCGGGTTAAGGCCTTTGCCGAAGCCGCGCGTCAAGCAGGATTGGAGTTTTAATATTTATGAAAGAGCAACCGAAACGAGGCAAATTTAAGAAGGACGATGAAGCGTTAAAGCGAAAAGGTGCTGTTCCTCCTGCTACGCCCGGGACAGAGGAAGACGCAGAGGAGCAAGTTGTTGAGGTGGCTGGTCAAGTTGTCGTAAAAGAAAAAGTATTAGAATCTGAGTTTTTAGAGAAGATCATTACGATCAAGAGAGTCACCAAGGTCACCAAGGGCGGGAAAAAACTTTCTTTCAGCGCGTTAGCCGTCGTGGGGAATCAGCAGGGTATGGTGGGATACAGTTTGGGTAAAGGAAGCGAAGTTTCGATCGCTATCAAAAAGGCGCTTATCAAGGCAAAAAAGAACATGGTGACGGTCCCCATGAAAGGCTCAACGATCCCGCATGAAATTATCGGCGAATGCGGGGCGGCCAGTGTCATGTTAAAACCGGCCAGTGAAGGTACCGGTGTTATTGCTTCCGGTCCGATCCGCGCCATTTGCGACGGGGTTGGGATCCGGGATATTTTAACAAAATGCCATAAATCCAATAATCCGGTCAATGTTATCAAGGCTACGCTTGATGGC
>Ga0154339_1137_pt1 | contig 11887 bp, 16 predicted proteins | sample RifGroA2_FD_115867 | JGI IMG/M metagenome (GOLD analysis project Ga0154339, IMG submission 115867) | Omnitrophica WOR_2 bacterium GWA2_47_8
CCGGGAGCCGGCCGGGGGGCCTCTTTCTTGACATCCTTCCCCGCCACAGGACGTGGCGGGTCCGCCAAGACCTTTGGCGGAGCCGAGTCATCTTTTATCTCCGCAATTTCATCTGTATAAAAAGTCAGCTCAACGCCGACCCCGATGTCCAGAACGATGGATCTCTCGCTGCGCTCAACGATCTTTCCTTTAAGCGTTTCTCCGGATTTTAAGATGACTGTTTCGGCGGGCGCGGAAGGGCAGAGGATAAGCCCCCCCCAAAAAAGGCAGACGAAAATAATTTTCGTGCGTTCCTGAGCCCTTCGGGCTCTAGGATGATTCCTCGAGAAAGGAAACCTTCCGCCAACAGCGGATCCGCCTCTGGCGGAAAAGGGGCCTCGAGGGATCACTTTAAACATTCTTCTATCTTATGCATGACCTGGTCGGTATTGAACGGCTTGGTAAAATACCCCGCGACACCTTTGGCCTGGAAGATAGGCGCCATGTCATCCCGCGAGGTCAAAACAATGATCGGGATGTGCTGGCACTCTTCTATCTTCTGCAGTTCGGTGATGAAGGTGTACCCGTTCATGTTGGGCATCTGGATATCGAGGATAATGAGATCCGGGGTTTCCTGCTGGGCGAGGTTTAACGCGATCTGGCCGTCATCGGCTATCTTGACATCATAACCCATCTTGTCCAACCGCAAAAAAAGGATCGTGGTCACCATGCGGTCATCGTCCACCAGTAAGATCTTTTTGGCCATGTTCTCCTTTTTGATTGGGGGGATCTTTATTGATCCTATTCTAACAAATTTCTTAAAATCGCGTAACTTTTACCTTATCTTTTATTTTTTCGATCCTCGCGCGCGAAACGCGTTGTTTTAGGCCCGGCAGCTGTAAGGTGTACGCTGTCCCGCAGGCGACCGCCCAGACCAGGGCGTCTTTAAAACCGCGATCCTTTTCAAACGCGTAAATAAAACCGGCCAGGAAGGCGTCCCCGCAGCCGACGTGGTTGACGGCTTTGACCTTAGGAGGATGTGCCCAGTAAAGATCTTTTCCGTCCGAACCGACCGCGCCTTTATCACCGAGGGAGATGAGCGCGAAGCGCGCGCCTTTTTTAAGAAGAAGGCGCAGCGCTTCGCGCCATTTTTCTTTCGAATTCAATTTTATTTTTAAGAACGCCTCGGCCTCTTCCCGGTTAGGCTTGACTAAAAAAGGTTTTGCTTGAAGGCCGAGCGAGAACGGAGCGGAATGGGAATCCAAGGCCGTCTTGACATGTTGGGCCTGGGCCGTTTTAATAAGGCCCTGATACATTGGATCCGGGGCCCCTAAAATATTTCGTCCGGAAAAGACAACCCAGCCGCACCCTTTCAGAAGCTTTTTGAATTTTGTTTTAAAATGGGCGAGCTCATTTTTGCCGGCCCGCGGGCCGGGGCTGATGCTGCGGTTGGCCTTTTGGGTAGCGGTATTGATGATCGTTAAATTGACCCGCGTCTCTTCTCTTATATGAGTGAGATCAAAAGGGATGTTCTCTTTGCGTAGAAGTTCTTTTAATTGGGCGCCTGTGGCGCCGCCGGCGAAGCCGGCGGCGCAGGTCTTACATTTTAGATCCTTTAAAACCCGGCTGACGTTGATGCCTTTGCCGCCGGCACTGATACGCCACTGCCCCACAAAACCATCCCGCTTTTTGGTTTGCTGGGCCGTGATGGTCTTGTCAATGGCCGGGTTTAAAGTGACGGTCAAAATAGTTCTTTTCATTTTTTTCATCTTCATTATAATGGAACCATATTATTTCTATTCAACATTGTAATGACAGGTTGTGGTGAATGCTGTTCCGTAAATTTAAAAAAAGTCTCGCCTTTACGCTCATATCTTCGGTTATCAGCTTCGCTTCACCGGCCCAAGCGAATCCCAGGATGGACACGCCTTTCCAGGGGTTCCACATCAAACAGGAGATCGTCAAAAAGAACCACGTCCTGGTCTCCCGCCCGAATCAAACGCAGATCAACATCCTCGAGATCATTGACGGCAACAAAATAAAGAGTTTGAAAGACTACGTGCTCTGGCTTCAGAAAAATATTGCCTACAAACGGGACAGCAAAGAAGCCTGGAGCATGCCCAAAGAGACACTGCAGAACAAATACGGCGACTGTGAAGATTACGCGTTCTTGAACCAAAGTGTCCTGCAAGTCTTGGGCTATCGCTCCCGCGTGCTAGGCATCAAAAGCAAGACCGAGGCCCACGCGATCTGCCTTTTTGAATATAAAGGGCATTATCTTTTTTTCGATAACGCGAAATTAAAGACCACATCCATCCAGAACATGGATGATTTCTCCAAATTCCTGAACCAAAAATACGGCCCGCACCGCCTCTTCGAATTGAACCAGGAAACCAAACGCTGGAAACTCCTCTACGCCCCGTCTCAAGCTTCTCTTATATAAGCGCCATCGGATCCGGATAAAGAAATTTATAATTGAGCCTTTGTTTTAACTTTTCATTGCTGACGATCTTGACCCTTGCTTCCATTTCCTTAAATTGCGGCGGCGCAAGCCCCAATTTCATAGAGGCCTTGGTATAGATCTCCCGGCGCGTGGGGTGCGTATCCGCGCAGACATTGAAAATTTCCCCGCCTATCCCCTGTTCGATCACACGGCTTACGACCCTCACGCAATCCTCCAAATGGACTAAATTCACCGGGCCTTCGGGATTCTCCACGTCTTTATCTTCCGCCAGGAATTGCCCGATCTTCCGGTCGCCGCCGACTAACCCGGCAAACCGCAGGATCGTTGAACGGAATTTCTTTTCAGATAAAAGAGATCTTTCAATATCCAATAAGACTTTGGACCGGAGATCATGCGACCTCAACACAGCATCCTCCTGGGCCGCGCCGATATTATCCGGATAAACGGAGGTGGAACTGGCGAAGATCACAGATGAAACGGGTGAAGACCTTGTTTCTTTGATGACCGCTTCTATTTGTTTTTGATAAAGGGACGGATCAGGAAGGCTGCGCTTAAAAGGAATGTTTAAAAATAAAGTTTCGCTTTGAAAGAATTCTTTGATCTGCTTCCCTTTTAAAGGCGGGGCAACTTCGAGGAGAAAGGGTTCGATACCGTTCTGCTTTAAAGTGAAGGTCTTTTCCGGGTGAGTGGTGGAGCCTTTGACTTTATACCCCAGGCTACCGAGGTGCCGGGCCAAAGGTTCGCCCAGCCACCCGCAGCCTAAAATACTGATGCTCTTTTGATCCACTGACCACTAATCTAAATTCTGTTTTAACAGATCCCACGTTTTACGGCCGATAATGCCGTCTGCATTTAAGCCGTTATCGCGCTGAAAACTGCTGATGGCCTGCTTGGTGCCGCTGCCTAATTTACCGTCGATCGATCCTTCATAATAGCCGGCCTTTTTAAGCGCGGACTGGACATCTTCGACACTGGCCGAGACACGGATGGTCCCGGTACGTTTGCTGGAACCGCCAGATGAATCATCGCTGCGTGACCTGTCGCTCGTGCGGACATTTTGCGCCACACGGCTCATCTCATAACGCAGGTCATTGATCTCTTCGTCCTTCTGGGCCAATTCGCTTTCCAATTCGGTGACCTTCATCTGCAGGCTGTTGAGTGATGCACCTTGCTGTTTGGTGGCGCATCCGCTGACCATGGCCAAAACGCCTAATAGAATAAATGCTCTTAACATCGTCTCCTCCCGTTCATTTTTCCCACATTCACTTCCAAGAAGGAAATGAACGAGGCTCGCCCCGCCTAGCGGGGCGGGCTATTAAATTTTACTTTAAAATTTTAAAGTCGCCACCGGCGACTCTCATCTGCTAAAAACATTTTAACACAAAGAAAAATTAGTCAAATGATTCTTTACAAAAAAATTGCCCCGATCCTTTTCGAGATCGGGGCAATCGTGGCTTAGTGTATGTTTCCATACACAATTTTTAAGTCAGGGTTGCTGACTTTTTGGGGGAGAAATCCTTGTTCCACTGGATCAAAATATTTAAGGAATGCCTGAAGTCCACCTTATATAAACAATCTTCCTGCGCCATATAAAACGCGCCTTTGACGCGGAAAAAAAACTTCTCTTCTTTTTTCTTGGAGTTGATCTGCTTGGTGACGTAGATATGCGGTTCGGCCAATTGAGGGTTGATCTGGCGTTCTTTGGTGACCAGATAAATAAAATTCTTCTTCACGCGGGTCTTGTACTCTTTTTCCTGCGAAGATTCGCAGATCGAGATCACTTTCCTGCGCTTGGCCAAGGACTGTCTTTTTTTGTATAGGATTTCTCTCATTTCTTCTCCCCGCCCTTATATTTTTGTTTGCGAGGCTCGCCAATAGGCGGCCGTTAGTTCACCTAAAACCTTGCCGTTTTCCAATCTTAGCCAAAGTATAACATCGCATTGAGGCAATACAATATACGAGAGATACGACCGGGAAAACGTTTCCATCGACGGGGAGAAAAAAATCAAAAAGAAAATATGCTTTAATTGAAAAGGCCTTTCAGGAAAGGACCTGAGAAAACGTTTTCCTTTAAATAGTAATAAAACTCAGGGATAAGAAGATTATTTTACTTTTTGGAAGGGTAATTTGACGCGGGATTCCTGCCCTAAAAGAAGCCTTTTGATATTGGCCCTGTGCCGGACCACGACAAAAACACAGATCACGACCCCTAACGCCACCAATACGAAAGGCTGTGTCGTTGCGACCATCAGGACAGGAAGGAAAATGGCCGCGACAAGAGAAGCCAGCGAAACATATCCGCTCAATAAAAAGACAACGGCCCAAAGGCCGAGCGTTGAAACCAAAACAATGCGCATACTGGAGAACGTGATCGCCAATCCTATCAAAACACCCAAGCTGGTCGCGATCCCCTTTCCGCCTTTAAAATTCAAGAACACGGTCCAGTTATGGCCGATCACCGCGCACACGCCCAAAAGGATAATGGCCCAAACCGACGTTGTCTGAAAAACATACGGCACCAGCGTCGTGGCGACAACACCTTTTAAAATATCAATAACCAGGACAATAATGCCGGGTCCTTTGCCGAGCACGCGAAACGTATTGGTCGCGCCCACATTGCCTGACCCGTGCTTTCGGATGTCGATGTCCTTGTAAACCCGGCCGTAAATATAGGCCGTCGGGATGGACCCGATCAGATAGGCGGCAAGATAGCTTAAGTATTGAAGTTTCATTTTTTTATAAAAACCGGCTGGTTCAAGATCTTGACACCGTTCCTTAAATAATCGATCCCCGAAATAACGGTAAAGGCAACCGTGACATACCAAAGGGCCTCCATCTTTGGCCAATATAACAATATCCCGATAATGCAGATGACCTGAAAGAACGTGGTGGCCTTGCCCCATTTCGAGGCCTCGATATTAAGCTCGCCGTGCACGAGATAAATGATCATCGACCCTAACAGCAAGATCACATCGCGGCTGATCACGGAGACGACCAGCCAGATCGGCAGTTCGATGATCTTGAACATTGTCCCGACCTTAAAAAGACAGATAAAAGCGCTCATCAAAAGAAGCTTATCGGCGATGGGGTCCAGGATCGCGCCGGCGCGCGTCCTTTGGTTGCGGGTCCGCGCGACATAGCCGTCGATCACATCGGAAATAACCGCGAAGAGAAATATGCCCAGCGCCGCGTAGCGCAGATGATCACGGGCAGGATGGTAGTAAAGGACCGTGGAGATAAAGAATGGAACAGCCAGGATCCTGGCGATGGTGATCTTGTTGGCGAATGTTAAAGTCAAAGTCATTTGGGCTTTCTCTTTACCCGTTTAGAGAACTTCGTTCTCTAACGGGGCTTACTCGACCACTTTAAGTTCAACGTTATGCTCCGGGCAGACCTTAAAGTTCGGCCCGAAGCGTTTCCCGTCGATAGGGCAATAATGGACGACCACGTTCTCTTGGGTTATCGCGTCCGTGACCGCCTTCACCGCGCTTCTGGTTTCCTGATTTTTCGCGCTGGCACACCCTGCCAATAACGCTAATACAATGATCGGGATGAAATGTTTCAGCATTTTCATCATTTAATGATCCGCAGCCGGTCTAAAGGCCAATAAATGACCTCGGCCCGGCCGATCAAATTCTCTTCCGGAACAAAACCCCAGAACCGGCTGTCAGAACTCGATCCGCTGTTATCCCCCAGGACAAAAAAGTGCCCCGCCGGGACTTTGATCTTCTGGTTCAGCTGGCCGTAATCGCCGCGGTTATAGTAATACGTATTTTTGATCCGCGGCTCTTCGATCAGATGGCCGTTGACATAAATATCGCCTTCCTTGATCTCAACCGTTTCTCCCCCCAAGCCGATCAGCCGTTTTATAAAATCCTTTTTTGGCGTGCCCGGATAAACAAAAACGATCACATCTCCCCGTTGAGGCTTTGTAAAACCGGGGATCCTATTGTGGGTCAATGGGACAAGCGGCCCGTAACGTAATTTGTTGACTAAAAGCCGGTCGCCCTCCAGGAGGGTCATCCGCATCGAACCGCTGGGGATCTTAAAGGCCTGGACAAAGAACGTGCGGATGAACATCGCCAGGATGAACGCGATAACGATCGATTCGATCCATTCATACGTTGCGGATTTTCTGAAATCTTTTTTAATTTTCGTTTTCTCGTCCATTAGATCTTTAAAGCCGCTAAAAACGCCTCTTGCGGCACCTCCACATTCCCGATCTGTTTTAATTTCTTTTTACCCGCTTTTTGTTTTTCCCAGAGTTTGCGTTTTCGGGTGATATCACCGCCGTAACATTTGGCCGTGACATTTTTCCCGACGGATTTGACCTTACTGCTCGCGATAATGCGCCCGTCGCAGCTGGCCTGGATCTTCACCTCGAACAGCTGCTGAGGGATCAGCTCTTTTAATTTATTGACCAACGCGGAGCCTTTTTCATAGGCCCGGTCCTTATGCACCAGGCAGGAAAAGGCGTCGCAGAGTTTTTCGTTGATCAAAATATCTAATTTGGCGATCGCGGCCCCCTGGTAACCTTTAAATTCGTAATCAATGGACCCATAACCGCGGGTGACGGACTTTATCTGGTCGTTAAAATCAACGATGACCTCGGAAAGAGGAATATCAAAAATGATCCGCATACGGTCCGAAACAAATTCGCTCTTTTGAAAGATCCCGCGCTTAGCTTTAGCCAATTCGATCACCTTGTCCATGACATTGACCGGGCTTAGGATCGACACTTGAAGATACGGTTCTTCGATGGACGTGGTATCTGACCCGTCGGGCAGATCTGCCGGGTTCTCCAGCTGAATGACCCCTTTGCTTTTGGTCGTGACCCGGTAACCGACGTTGGGCGTGGTCAGGATAAGATTAAGGTCATATTCCCGCTGTAATCTTTCCTGGATGATCTCCATGTGCAGAAGGCCCAAAAACCCGCAGCGAAAACCATGACCGAAGGATTGGGAGCTTTCCGGTTCAGAACCGAAACTCGGGTCATTGAGCCGTAACTTTTCAATGGCTTCGCGCAGCGCCGGATAATCACCCGCGCTGACCGGATACACCCCGCAGAAGACCAACGGCTTTAACTGCCGGTACCCGTCCAGCGGTTTGGGCGTGGGGTTCTCAAAATCCGTGACCGTGTCTCCTATCCTTACCAATTGCGGGTCATGGATGTTACAGGTGATATACCCGACCTCACCGGCGGTCAATTCCTTGATCTGCATCGGCTCCGGTTTAAAGACACCCACCTCCTCGATATGAAAATCCTGGTTGCTATGCATCATCCGGATATGCGCTTTAGGCTTCAAACACCCTTCCATCAGCCGCACATAAATGACGATCCCCTTATAAATATCATATTTCATATCAAAGATAAGCGCCTTTAGCGGATGGTCATCTTTCCCCTCCGGGTGAGGAATAAAATGGACGATCTTTTCAAAAAGCTCTTTGATGTTAAGGCCTTCTTTGGCCGAGACATACTGGATATCCGATTCCTTAAATTTAAAGATATCCAGCATCTCCTTTTTCGCGTGCTCGAGATCGATGTTGGTGATGTCGATCTTGTTGATGACCGGCAAAATTTCTAAGTTATTATCGATGGCCAAATAATAATTGGCCACGGTCTGGGATTCAACACCTTGGGAAGCGTCAACGACCAAAAGCGCGCCTTCACAGGCACGCAAGGACTTTTCCACCTCATACGTAAAATCCACATGGCCCGGCGTATCGATAAGGTTAATGACATATTCCTTCCCGTCGTTGGCCTTGTACGTCAACCGCACCGCCGAGGCCTTGATCGTGATCCCGCGTTCCCGTTCCAAGTCCATATCGTCCAGAAGCTGGTTTTTGAACTTCCGCTCATCAATGGCCCCGGTAAAAAGCAGCAGCCTATCTGCCAGGGTCGATTTGCCGTGGTCGATATGTGCGATGATGGAGAAATTTCTTATAAGTGTTTTATCCATAATACGTTATTCGTGAAGCGTCTCTCGTGAAGCGAAAAACGAACGACGCTTCACGTTTCACGAGAGACGTTAATATATTTTAAAATCTTCTCCGCCACCTCTTCCACTGTCGATGAGGTGGAGTCGATGAAAATGGCGTCGTCCGCCTTTTTCAAAGGGCCGACCGTCCGGGTCAGGTCTTTATTATCGCGCTCCGCCAATTCCTTCTTTAATTTTTCGGCCTCGACATCTTTGCCGGCCTGCCTTAACTCTTTGACCCTGCGCTCAACTCTTTCTTCAAAATTGGCATCCAGATAAAATTTATGCGGAGCTTTTGGAAAAACAACCGTGCCGGTATCGCGCCCTTCCACCACCACATTGCTTTTTTCGCCGATGATACGCTGCCAGTTGACCATGATCTCCCGAATCTTAGGCGCGCGGGCGATATAAAACGTATTATTCGTCACCTCAAGGCTGCGGATCTCTTCGGAAACGTCCTCGCCGTCCAAAAAAACTTTCAATTTTCCATCCTGAGTTTGCAGATCAATGGCCGTCTTTGCGGCCAATTGGACCAGGGCGGATTCATCATCCAGTTTTACCTTCTGCCGCAGGGCCTTTAAGGTCAGGGCCCGGTACATGGCCCCGGTGTCCAGATAGGCGTAATTCAATCGTTTGGCCAAGGCCTTGGCGACCGTGCTTTTTCCCGCGCCGGCCGGCCCGTCGATCGTGATAACTTGAGTCTTACCTTTAAGCATTTTTTGATAGATTGTCGCGCTTATTTTTTGCTCTTTGGAGATGCTCGATGAGTTCCTTTTCGTCCTTGGTCATGATCGCCCGGCGAAAGGCCCCGATATTTTTAACGAACTCATCTAAGGTCTTCAAGATATACTCGGAGTTGGACAAACAAATGTCGTTCCACATCTGCGGGGAGGATGAAGCAATGCGGGTTGTGTCTTTTAGCCCTTGGGCGGCAAAGGGGATAAATTCCGAAGGGATGCTGTCGATCAGGCCATACGCCAGCAAATGCGGGAGATGGCTGATGAAGGCCAAAGCCTTATCATGTTCTTCGGGGGTCAAGACCTTGACATCGGCGCCTACCTTGGCCCAGAAATGTTTTATCTTATCGCGCGCCAAACGGTTGGTCTTGTCGGTCGGAGTAATAATGCAGGAGGAATTCTCGAACAATTCCGCTATTGCGTTGACCACACCCATCTTCTCAGACCCGGCCAAAGGATGAGACCCGATAAAAAAAGCATGGTTCGGCAATATCTTATGCGCCGCTTCGACAATGGCCTTTTTGGTGCTGCCCACATCCGTAATAATGCAGCTGTGGCGGATCAGGGGCGCCAATTTAACCAGAAAATTAATTATGGTCAAGACCGGCGTGGCTAAAATGATCAGGTCGGAATGCTGGATAGCGGCTTGGAGGTCGGTAAAACCCCGGTCAATGGCCTTGATCTTTAAGGCGTAATCCAAAGACGTGCTTTTTTGGGAAACACCCACGATCTCCCGGGCAAGATTGTGCTTTCTTATCGCTAGGCCTATAGAGCCACCGATAAGGCCAACCCCTACGATCGTTACCTTGCGGAATAATTGCTTATTAAATACCATTTAAAAATATAAATCTCTCAAAATTGTTTGATCCTGCTAAAAAAATTTTAACGGAAAAATTGAACTTGCAGGATTTTCTACGCCTGCAAGTTCATCCTTAGTTCAAAGGAACTAAGGACTTCAGATCTCCCGCGAAACTGCACCGGCGATCTTCGCTAAATCTTTCATCAGAGCGGCAAAATTATCCGGGATCAACGACTGCGGCCCATCCGACAACGCCTCTTCAGGGTTCTGATGGACTTCGATCATCAAACCGTCGCATCCGGCGGCAACCGCGGCCTTGGCCACACTGGGGACAAGACCCCAACGTCCGGTCCCGTGACTTGGGTCGACAATGATCGGCAAATGCGATAATTGTTTGACCACGGGCACGGCATTGATATCCAAGGTATTACGCGTCGCTGTTTCAAAAGTGCGGATGCCCCGCTCGCACAGCATAACATTGAAATTTCCCTGCGCTAAAATATACTCCGCTGACATCAAAAGGTCCTTGATAGTGGCGCTTAAGCCTCTTTTTAATAGAACAGGCTTCTGCGTCAACCCGACTTCTTTAAGAAGCGAAAAATTCTGCATATTCCGAGCGCCGATCTGAAAGATGTCGGAATACTTATCGATCAATCCGACCTGCCGGGGATCCATGACCTCGGTGATCGTGGCTAACCCGGTTTCCTTGCCCACATCCGCTAAATATTTTAACCCTTCTTCTCCCAATCCTTGAAAATCATACGGAGACGTCCGCGGTTTAAAAGCCCCTCCGCGCAAGACCGTGGCCCCGGCCTTTTTTATCTTTTTGGCAATGTCCAATAAACTCGAATGGTTCTCGATCGAACAAGGGCCGGCCATCACAATGATCTTCTTGGCGCCTATCTGAACGTTCTTAACTTTGATGACCGAATCTTCTTTTTTAAATTCTCGGGAGACCAATTTATACGGCGCCAAGACGGGCATGACCCGCTCTACCCCGGGGAAAACCTCCAGGGGCGTGCTGCGCAAGACATCTTCCGGTCCGATAAACCCGACGATGGTCCTTTCCACACCTCGGGAAATATGCGCCTTTAAACCTAATTTCTCAGCCTTTTCGATCAGATGGTGCAGCTGCTCCTCTGTTACGTTCGGCCGCATAATGACGATCATAAGACCTCCTTCAATGCCTGAATGAACTTATTGTTTTCTTTCTCCGTGCCGATCGTGACACGGATAAAACTTTTCAATCCCCAAGGCCCCATATCGCGCACGATGACTCCTTTTTTCATCAAGCCATCACTCACCGGTTTTGCCTCTTTTTTCAGATCGATCAAAATAAAATTGGTCACGCTCTCCTTACATGTTACCCCCAAACCCTTGATTTTTTTATACAAATATTCTTTTTGTTTTTTGATCTCCCGCGCGACCTTTTGATAGTACGTTTTATCTTCCAGGCACGCCAAGGCCGCCGCTTGCGCCAAGGAGTTGACATTAAATGGTTCGCGCACACGGTTTAAAAAGCTGATCATTTCCTTATTCGCCACACCGTAACCGATACGCAATCCCGCCAATCCGTACATCTTGGAAAAGGTACGGGTCACGATCAAATTCTCGAACTCTTTCAAAAGCTCAATAGAGCGAGGATAATCTTTGGACGACACATATTCAAAATAAGCCTCGTCGACAAAAACCACGATATCCTTGCGCAGACCCCTCATAAAATACACCAGCTGATCATGAGTGACGAACGTTCCGGCCGGGTTATCCGGGTTCCCGATAAAAATGACCTTTGTTTTATCGGTGACCGCTGCTTTCATCGCAGTTAAGTTGTAACGGAAATCCAGCAAAGGAACCGCATGGATCGTTGCGCCGGCGATCTTGGACGCGAGCTCATAGATCAGGAACGACGGTTTCGCGATGACCACTTCAT
>Ga0154339_1156_pt1 | contig 11809 bp, 8 predicted proteins | sample RifGroA2_FD_115867 | JGI IMG/M metagenome (GOLD analysis project Ga0154339, IMG submission 115867) | Omnitrophica WOR_2 bacterium GWA2_47_8
GTCCCGTATCTTCCCCCACGTCTGCGTATAAACCTTCTCACCGGAAAGGAATATCCTCTCAATCGCGATTTCCTCCGGCAGTATCTTGAACAGCAGCTCATAATTCAAAGGCTCTTTCCCCTCTTCATACGGGATAGAGCCTTTGGCCGTGTAGAGATAACGCCGCATCTGCCCCTTCAAAAAAAAACGGCCCCGCTTTAACATGAGGTCAAAATCGGTTGACACATAATTCAGGAATTTATCGTTCTTACTGGTCATATCCAGGACAGTATCGCGGAAACGGAGGATAATATCGTGCTGCGGCATATCCAATACAAAATCCCTAATCTTCTCAAAATTCTTCGCTAAGAAATTATAATTGATATCGGTCGAATAAATGTTGACGCTGCTGATAACGACCTCTCCTTCCGTCAGAAGTTTTAAAAGCGAAAAATTAGCCACCGCCGTGTCAACCGAGGCCCTCTCTGAAACTAGAAGATCCCTTTTGTATTCGTCCTCAACGGAAATGCCCTTAACGATGAATTTATTCGGAAAGACATAAAAAAGCCTTCGATAAGAAATATCGAAAAGCAGGTTCTTTTTGAGGGCGGCCGTGAACCGGCCCCGGGAAGAAAAAAAGTAAAGGTTGATGATGCAGGTCAAAAAAAGGATCAGGACCAGAACAGCCAAAGCGGCGAAGGCCCTATATCTAGTAAGAAATCTTCGCAAACAGATCTTCTCCTGCGTAAAATTCTATTTTGTCAATATAGTAGACGGCCCTCAAAGGCCTCTGCATGGCTGAGGTATATTTAAACTCCTTGTAATCGCGGAAGACCAGGCTCACCTGAGTAAAATTTGCGATCGCCTTTTGCAAGCTATCCTGGTCTGGCTGATCATGGAAGATCTGCGCCAGCCGGAACTGATACGCCAAAGCGAAGATCTTCGCGGGAGATTGGGGGTATTTCTCCGCGAATTCTTTAAAATACTTCCGGGCCTGCCCGTAATCGCCATACAAGAAATGGTATTCGCTCACCGCGAAAAGCGCGTCCTGCGCGTACTTCGAATGCGGAAATTCCCGCAAGATCGATCGATAGTATAAATAGGCAAAATCCTTATTCCCCGCCTTGACCGAGCGCACTGCCATGGCGTTCATTTCATGCAGATTTCTCGCAAAGGCGCACGGGGTTAACACGAGGAGCAAACTCAAGGTGAAGGTCCAGTTTCGAAAACGCATATTTTTCCCCCTTTCTTATTTAATATCTTATAGTTAAGGCCTCTTTCTTTCAATAGAATATATAAAATTATTTGACAGCGGGAATGCTATGGCTGATAATTAGCGGTAAATTAAGCCTAATATATAAACTAATATAACTATTAAATGCTCGTAAGAGCGAATATGCCGGATAACGAAAAACGAAAGAATCTCCTCGCCCTTTTCCTTGGAATTATCCTAAGCCTCTTTCTTCTCGAAGTTCTTCTCCCTCACATTCTTCCTTTACCGGACTTCATGAAAATTACAGTTGACGGGCTGCATGGCGACGGCCAATACATACTCACGGAAGACCCCACCCTGATCTATGTCCCCAAACCCAAGACTGGCGAATTCAATGAGCAGGCTTACCGAGGAAAAGTGTTTTCGATCGAAAAACCTAAAGGCGTAAAACGCATTCTCATTTTGGGCGACTCGGTGACGGAGGGCATCAAGCTGCCTCCGGAACAACGGTTTAGTGCATTACTAAATGAAAAGCTGGGGACAGAATTTGAAGTTATAAATTTAGCGGTCCCCGGCTATAATGTTTTCCAGGAAATCGAATACTTCAAAATCAAAGGCCTTGCTTACCAGCCCGATGCCGTGATCTTTGCCGTTACGTTTAACGATCTGGATATATCCCAAAGAAGCTCCGGTGAATTGGTAAAAATAAGTGAAAAACTGGAAGATTCACCGCTAAAAAATTTTTATAAGATTTATTACTCATCGTTGGACAGGACCGATGACAAACTGCTCAAGTCCAATTCCTACCGTTACCTTAAATACCTTGTTCTTTCATTCTTTAAGCCCGAACCCTTTCTGCCTGACGCCAAAAACCTGCCGGCGGATGATAAGATCATAAAAAATTCACTGCTCTCCGTTAAGGAACTGTCCCACAAATATAATTTTAAATTGAATTTTGTCCTGCTCCCGGTGAATACGAATGTAAAAATAGGACAAATGCGGCGGCTGGAAGCTGTCCTTCAAGCGCTTCAAATCCCCACGTACGACTTTGATACCGAGGTCAATGCAACGATCAATCGAAAACAGAAAAAGGGGCTTTTTATTGATGGTACTGACTACTGCCACTTTAATAGGCAAGGCCATACAATGATCTCCTACATTTTCTATCAAAATATCGATCGATTCCTGCCATGATATCCTTTTTAAAAAAAAATTTCTGGCCCCTTTCCGCCTTCGTCATCTGGCTGACCGCGTATCGCGGTTTCTATCCCGGGCACCTGATCATGGGATCCGGCGACGCCAAGCGCAACGCCATGTACATCAATTATTACCTGAATAACATCTGGCGCGGCGTGTACCCGATGTGGAATCCCTTTAATGTCTGGGGCCGGCCCGACTTTTACTCACCGCGGATGATCGGTGAATTCAACCCATTTTTCCACCTCATTTATATATTAGAAAAAATAGGATTTTCGTTCGGTGTGGCCTATTATATTTTTTCCGCCTTTTACTATGTGCTGGGTATGCTGGGGCTTTATCTTTTGGCCAAACGGGTCTTGAATGACCGCGCCGGCGCTTACTTGGCACTGTTGCTGCTGCTCTTCTCCACCTTAAGCTTTGAACTCTTCAACAACGGCGTGATGGTCTCGGTCCTTTTCCCGACGATCTGGTTCTTTTACTTTTTGGTCGCTTTCACCCAAACACCGCACAGGGTCTTTTTACTGGGGCTGACCTTCACCGCCATGCTGATCGCTGTGACCTATCTGCCGTTTTATTTCTTAACTGTTTTCTTGAGTTTCCTTTTAGGGTTCACGGCCCTCTACGGCCGCCTGCTCCCCTCGATCCTCATGTCGTATTGGAAATTCATCAAAGACAACAAGCTCCTGGTGGCCTTCTGCCTGTTATCGGCCCTGTACGCGATGGGGCCGGGCTTTTTCTGGCTGACCGGAAGCAGCGAATATTTCGTCAATTGGCGGCATGCCACTTCCGGCTCTCAGGCGGCCGCCATCCCCTACAAAGTCACGACAGCCGGCGGATACTTAAGTTATTTCCACTGGCAGCAGCTCTTTTCAGACCTAAAAAGTACGGGCTTAGGCCACATCTATATACCGATTTTTGCTTACATCATTCTATTTTTATCTCTCATCGTCGCGCTCAACCGCAGAATGGTCTTACTATTCTCCTTAAGTTTCTTTATCTTCCTGATCAGTTTAGGAGACACGACACCGGTCCACAAATTCTTATACGACCACGCGGCCATTCTGAAATATTTCCGCAATCTGCATTTTCTGGTCTGGTTTTTTATTCCTCCCCTGCTTATTTTTCTGGGTGAAACTTTCAAAAATTTCTCCCAACCCCAACCTTTAAATACAAAGCAGAAGATATTGACCGTGTTTTACATCATCATTACGCACATGACTTTATTCCTCGCTTTTTATCATCTCGGAAAAATTATTTTATCCACCTACCTGACGGTCCTGTTAAGCGCAGCCTTTTTCTGTTTTTATGTTCTTTCGCGCTTCAAAAATAAGGAAGCCCTGCTGTTGCCTTTTCTCTGCGCCGTTGTTCTGCTGCAGCCGCTGGAGGTCTTTCATTATCTCAAAAAAAATATGTACCACACCTTTCCCTATCTGGATAAACCTTATACCCAGGCGGAATCTATCCCGCGATTTTCTTTCACGCGGCCTGTGAAAGGCGAAGATACCGTACTCGGTGAAGTCCAGGAATGGGCCGGCATTGAAGATGCCTCCGGCTTTCTGGATGGGAATTATACCGGTTCTGTCTGGTCGTATAAGCTGCATCAAGAGGCGAATCATGATACTTTAAAAAATTATGTGAAAAATAAATTTTATCTCTATGACGATACTAAAGCGGCGGAAAACCGCGCCGTCGATTATCAGGGTGAAGCGATCGCGGGAAACTCCGATACCTTTCAAGTCCTCAGCTTTGACCTGAACCATATCAAACTGAAGACCAATTTCCCTAAAGACAAATTCCTCGTCTACAGCGACAGTTATAACTCCCAGTGGCAAGCCTTTATCAACGGCGCGAAGGCCCCGCTGTACCGCGCCAATATCGCCTTTAAAGGCGTGTGGGTCCCCGGGGGTGAACACATTGTACTGCTGCGTTACCGCCCTTTATGGCAGCATATTTTTTATCATTTTCTGGTCATATTTTTTGGCTTGTTCCTGATATTAATCATTGCGGAATCTTATCGATATGCCGTCAAAAAAACACGCTAAGATTTTTTTCTTCCTATTTAACCGCTGCTACCTTCTCTATCTTCTGGCCGCGGCGATCTTCCTTTTGAGCTTTGATAAACGCGCGCTCACCTTCAAACGCTTGGATTTCCTAAATGAATCCCCTTCGGAACTGATCCGGATCGCGCTCCAGCAAAACGATCCGCCGAACCCGCAAAAGCTTAACGATGCTTTAACGTATTACCGGGAGATCGTCGAACTTTTCCCCGACTCCGCGTCCGGCCAGGCAGCGGTCGGGTTCTGCTATTATTATCTTAAGGATGACACCCAGGCCGCCCATTACTACCAAAAGGCGGTTGCCCTGCAGGACAATTTATTCGGTTTTTACTATAACCTTGGGGTCATCCATTTCCGGATGGGAAAACTGGATGAGGCTAAAAAATATTTCCGCCAGGCTGTGGCCATCCCGCCGCAGGAAAGCATCAAAGCGCGCGTGATCGACCCCTTTACCCAGGGCCGAAATATCCCGCTGGGATTAAAGCAGGGCTATGCCGTGGCCTCTAAATTTATCCTTTCAGGAAAACAAAATACGGATACAATAGACCCGGAAACACTGCCACCGGGATTATTTTTTTATGCACCCACGTTCCCCCTGCCGCAAGAGGGAAAAACGCACCGTTTAAAAATGTAACCCCCCGTTAGAGAGCTTCGTTCTCTAACGGAGTAAACGACAATTATGCGAAAAAACTGTAAAGAACCTCTTATTGTTGCTTTCCTTATCCTGACGCTCATCGCCATATCCTTCTACGACGTGGTTCTTTTGGGGCACACATTTAAAATGACCTTAAGCCGTCCCCAGGCCTTGCCGACCGGCGCCTACGGACAGGAAAAGAATATTCCTCCTTTTATTCCCGCGCATAACATGGAGTCCTCTTATATCGATGAACCACTGCATGAGTTTATCGCTAAATATTTCCGTCAGGGGATCCTCCCGTTATGGGACCCGCACCAGGCCGCCGGGTTTCCCATTATCGGCATGATGCAGCTGGGGATCTTTTATCCGCTGAACTTCTTTCTTTTCTTTTTACCGCAGGCGGTCGGCTGGGATTTTTTGATCTTAAGCCGGTTTATCGTGGGCGCCTTGCTTGGTTACTGGTTCATGCGGGTTATGGGTTTTCAGAAGCCCTCTGCCCTGGCCACCGCCATCGCGTTCATGCTCAGCGGCCCCATGGTGCTTTTTCAATACGCCACAGCCAACGACGACATCCTGCTTTTTTTGATCTTTATCGCCCTGGAATACTTATTGCGGAACCCTTCCCCCCGCCAGATCGCCTTAAGCGGCGCGTGCATCGCGTTAGTTTTTTTTGCCGGGCATGGCGAACATTACTTCCTTAACAACATCTACGGATTTTTATTTTTCTGTTTCCGGTTGTGGACACGGGAGGAGCGTAAAACAGTTCAATATGTGAGAAAATCCTTCCTTAATCTTTTTGCTGTTTATGCCTTGGGTTTCGGGCTGGCCTCCGTGCTCTTATTCCCGTTCTTAAGGAATTTCTTCACGGAATTCTGGAACCACCATTCTCCGGATATCGGGCTGGAAAAGGCCTGGGTCCCGACAAGCTGGGCGCTGGCCATGTTCAACCCCCTGATCTTCAAAAAGGCCTTAACGCCGGAGACCTTTATCTATTCGGAATATTGGGGCGGGTATATCGGCATCGTCCCCATCGGCCTGGCGTTCTTAAGCCTTTTCTCCCGTCAAAAACAAAAGCTCAACTACTTCTTCGCTTTCATCCTTTTTCTGGTGGTCAGCAAGTATTTCGGGTTGCCCTATATCCAATGGATCGGAAAAGTCTTCCCTTTTAACTACTGCAACCTCCATACGCACTCGTACCACATCACCGCGGTCACGGTCTCCATCCTCGCCGGCATGGGATTGGAAACCGCGATGACGAACGCAAAAAGTTTCAAGATCGGGTCGATGTACAGCCTCGCCTTGGGGCTTGTCTTTGTGCTGTACCTGATATTCTTTCCCAAAGAGGGCGAACTCACCTTCGCGATGAAAGGATTTATCACCGGCATGACGATCCTCTTTATTTTTACGCTTATCTTAGGGCTTAAAGAAAAAAATGTCTTAAAGCAAAGCGTGGCCGCTGTTTTACTGCTCACGCTTTTGTTCGGAGAATTATTTTTGTATATCCACCGCGGACGGCCGAAACGTTTTGATTCTTTCAGCAAAGCGCCGTATATTGAATTTATAAAGCAATCTCCCGAACGGGCCCGCAGTTTCGGCGTCCTGTTCGCATTCTTTTCCAACACCGCCTCCGGGTATCAGGTGGACGACCTGGGGATCGTGCTTCTGCTTTTACCCAAACGTTTCGTGAAATTCGTCAATTATTTCCTGCTCGAAGATTATTTTAAAAAGGCACGCCAGGCCAAATCGTCATTGGAGGTCGTCCCCATCACCTTTTTCCCGGAACAAAAACCGTACCTGGACATGCTGAATGTGAAATACACCGTCGCGCCGCAAAATCTGCCGCCGATATTGACCGTCCGTCTTAAACAGCCGGACGCGCCGAGACTCATCTTCCAGGACAAAGTCAATATGTATGAACGGCCCGGCGCCTTTTCCCGCGCCTTTATCGTGCACCGCGTTTTATTTGAACCGGATGAAACAAGGTCCATCGACAAGATCAAAGAGATTTCCAAGGCCTTTGACAAGGTTGCGCTGCTGCAGGCTGAAACGCAGTCCGGTATCATCAATGAGTTAGTCGGCACACCGGTCAAGGATAATTCAAAAGCTCAGATCACCCGCTACAGCCCCAACGAGGTCATTGTTACAGCGCAGATGGAAAACGCGGGGTTCCTCGTCTTGGGCGATGCCTATCATCCGGACTGGAAGGCGTATGTCAACGGCAAACCGGTACATATCTTTATCACTAACTTTCTTGTCCGCTCGGTCTTTTTGCCCAAGGGTGAGCATGAGGTACGGTTCGTGTTTGCGCCGATGTCGTTTTATTATGGGCTGATAGTGAGCATGATATCACTAGGGATGGCACTAATATTAATTTTAAAGAGGAGATCCTAAGCACTAAACATTAAATACTAAACAAATCCCAAATTCTAATTTTAAAATTCCAAACGTTTGGAATTTTGATCATTCGGATTTTGAATTTGTTCAGAGCTTAGATATTCGGATTTAACATTTATGAATAAAGATCATTACATCATTTTTTTTCTTATCCTCACTCTCTACGCCGGGATTATTTCCAACATCCCCTACCTCGACTATCAACCGCTGTTATCACAGGGCGATCATGGCCGGGACCTTTACTGTTTTAAAATGACCGCAGAAGGCAGCCAGCCGTTCCGCGATTATTGGTGGCAATACGGGCCGCTGATGCCTTATTACTACGCCTTATTCTTTAAACTTTTCGGCGTGAGCATCCAGAGTGTTCTTTTAGGAAAGGCCATTATCCGCCTTCTCTGCGGTGTGGTCATTTATTTTTTGGGCATCACCATTATGTCGCCGGCCATGGCCTTTATCGCCGCGTTCTGGTTCTATGTCTTTATGCCGGACTTTTTCTACACCTACAGCCACATCGGCGGGCTTCCCTTCCTCATGCTGGTCCTTTTAGGGATCTTTAAATACTCTGAAAAGCCGGCGCCGCAAAATTTTTACTTAGGGTTAAGCGGTGTATTCTTCTTAAGCCTCATCCGGCTGAATTTGGCGGTCTCCTCTCTGATCGTGTTAGCCGGGGCCGCCCTCAAAAAAAACCCTGCGCAAAAGACACGCATCGTCGCCGCCAGCCTCATGGGCCTCGGCCTTTCCGCCTGCGTGTACCTCTTTTTCACCCTAGGGTTAAATTTAAGCGACCTGAAAAAATGCCTCCCGTATTTGAGCGACTACCGCTCGGAAAATATCGGCCTGGCCAAAGCGCTGTCCAATCTCTGGAGCATCACGGTCAAGAACTTTACCGCGTCTCTGCCGCGCCTGGCCTTTTCCGTTATCCTTTTCAGCTCCATCGGCCGGATCGTTTATTTATTTAAGAACAATCAATTCACTCCGGAAGAAAAGAATAAGATTTTATTTACTGTTGCGGCACTCGCTGCCTTTTTACTTCTCAGCTCCCACGAATATTTTATCAGCGGGACCATCTACCGCCTGTTCTGGCTTATCCCGGGCCTTATTGTCCTGTTCTTGTATCTTATTGATACCGCCACGAAATCCTTGCGGCCCTTGGTTTACGCCCTTATCCTTCTCCTTTTATTTTCTATCTCCGCCTCGGCCGCGCGGGGCGTTTACCGGATCGCCCGTTTTGAAAAACAGCTGATCAATTTATTCGAATATGGAAAGAACAAGATCTATGTCGCCAATTTCCTGCGCGGACAGCCGGAGTTCCCTTCCACCCTGAATGACCCCCTGCAGACCCACTGGATCACCACCGTCCGAAAAACAGCGGATTTTCTGGAAGAAAATGTCCCACCCGGCCAGCCCATCCTGGCCATTCCCTATGACGCGATCTATTACTTTTTGACCAGCCACGGCAGCGCGGTGTATCCGCAGGCCTTCTTCCGCTACATCAAGATCGGGGAAGAGGAAGAAAAGAAAATGATCCGTCAGTTGGAGGAAAAGAATGTCACCTTTATCGTTCTCTCCAACCGTTCAGCATCCTGGGAAAAACATCTCGGCGTGTTGGGAGAAGATTACTGCCCGGTTCTCGCGCGGTATATCAGTGAGAATTTTACCGAAGCGGCGCGTTTCGGCGATTGGCAGCATCCGGCGGATTTTACCCGCAACCACGGGACGAAGATCTTAAAACGAAAATGACGGACACCTCTTTAAAAGCAAAATTGTTCTCCGACCTTAACTGGCTGCTGATCCTCTGCAATATCGCGCTTTTCGTTTGGGCCTGCAGTATCCCGCTCTACTGGCAGCAGCCGGAATTGTTTTACCACGGCTTTTTCTGGTCCATGAACGGGACAACGGATTATCATCTGCAGACCGGGCTCCGCTGGTCTGATTTTCTAAAACCTTTGGACCCCTTGCGCGTCGACGGCCCGCTCCGCTTCCGGCAATTCTCCTACCTGACCGAGATGCTGACCTTCAAATTCTGGCAGTATTTTTCCGTTGCCTACGCCAGCAATTGCAATGTTGTATTTTTTAATCTCCTGACCGTGTTCGCGCTTTGGAAATTGACCTATAAGTTAACGCAATCGAAAAGCAGCGCGTGGGCCGCGGCTCTCTTAGCCCTCAACAGCGGCATCGCCATCGCCACGGTCATGTTCCCTTTCCGGAACGCCAAGCTATTGGTTGTAACCCTATTTCTTTTTGCGTGGCATATCCTGGCGAATTCAAAAACTTCCCTTGATAAGGCCGGCTGGGGCCGGGTTGCGGGCTTCTTTTTCATCGGGCTTCTGGCCGCCTTCACGGATGAGATCGCCTTTTTCGTGTTCCCTCTTCTATTTTTTTATCTGTACCTGCGCGACGGCAAAAAAGGCGTGTTCAATAAAAGAATTATCATCGGCTTCTGCGTAAACGCGGCGCTCTTTATCGCCCTGGTCTTATTCATAAAAGAATACACCTCGCATAACCCTAATTACTCTGTCGAACGCCACACCATACCGGACCATCTGCGCAATCTCACCGCTTACTTTTCTCAACCGATCGCTACCGTGCGCGACCTGGCCAAAGCGTTCTTTGCATTTTTCTTGCAGCGGAATTTCGGGTATTGGGATTTTTCGATCTTAGGCGTGTCAGCTTTCCTCTCCTTTACCGCGCTTATTTTTATGATAACTAAAAAACTCCTGCCCTTCGAAAAAAAACTGGCCGCCGCGATCCTGGTGATGGTCCTCATAAAGGCGCTTCTGTTACCGCACAATTTTGGGGTCCACAAGATCAGCATGCCGGAAGGCACGGTCTTCCCTAGCCTTCTATTTTTTCAGCATTACTACGCTTATTGTGAGACCGTTATCTTCGGCCTCATCTTCGGCATCCTGCTGGCCAAGGGGATCACCGACTCAAGAAAATTCACGTTGACCTTACTGTGCATAACCATCATCAGCCTGTCCAATGTTTATCACCTGAAATCCGGCCCGCAGAACGCGCTGGAGGCGGTCAACCGGCATCTGCCCGTTCCGAAGATGGCCATGAAAGACCTTTTGCGGGTTAAATGGTATTTAACGCAAAAAAACCTGCGGCCTTTTTATCTGTCTTTCCCGACCATCAACGCGGATTATATCCACGGCACCTGGGCCGACACGGAAAACATATCGCCCAATGTGTACACGGATTTTATCCTGGTCAATTACCTGCGGCCGATCGAAAAGGGAGATGCCATCATTTCACTGAAAAATCCATCGGCGCCGGCTTTCCCGCCGGAGGATGAGCTTACCAACGCCGCGACCTTTCTCGACATCTTCACGGAAGAAAGCCTGGACTTAAAGCGCTTACGGGAAGGAAAAGAACTTTCCGTCTTATCGCCCCGGGAAGCCGCACGCTCCAAACCCGGCGCGCATAGTGAAACGCTAACACAACCCATCAAAGAAGCGGTCTTCTTTATCAAAGGCCGCGCCCAATACCAATTCAAAATAAATGATCAGACCTTTACCGGCGAGCAGAGTTACGGGAATTCTTATGAGATGTTCAGATTCCCCATCCCACCTGAGATGAAAACCTCGATACGGCTTGAATTGATGGTTGTTCCTGCGGACAAATCCAGAGAAGCTTATTTTGTGGGGCCATTTGGATTTTAACGCGGGTCCTGCCGCTCGATATCCCCGTCATCCTCACAAAAGTTGCGGTGACGGGGATGCCCCTTCTCGCGTCACCCGCTTTTAAAAGTCTTTGAATTAAATACACAGAGGATTAGCCGTGTTATCACCGAGCGAGGTTCGCAGCCCGCAAGCTTTCCTACTAGGAATTCTAGAAAAAGCTGCGGTGCGAGGACTGTCTGAGCGAATGATAATACGGCTAAGCCTCAAATATTTTTTATATGACGCCCGGACCCGCTGAAAATCGAAAAATGTTTCAGTCTTGTTTTATTTCGAATTAGATCGCAGGTAAAGATTTATTGCCTTGGGATTGCTTTCAGCGCTTTTGAAAAGCGCTGCTGAGCGCGGTTAGGTTCGCCTTGTTTTAAAAAATACATTCCTTCTAACATCTTTTCTTGATCATCCGAAATTCCGTAAGTATCATGGCTGGTCCATATAAAAAAATTAAAAACGAAAAAAATAAAGGAATAAACTAAAACTGCGGCCCAAATAAAGGAAAAAATGACTTTTTTCATGATTATGCGTCCCTATGCACCGTGTCCATCGAGAACGCCGGAAGGCAAACAGCCACATATTCCGCGCCTTCGGGGCCCGGCGTGCTGTACTGGACCCACTCGCCGGCCGGCGTAATGACCGCTTCCCCAGC
>Ga0154339_1126_pt4 | contig 11005 bp, 12 predicted proteins | sample RifGroA2_FD_115867 | JGI IMG/M metagenome (GOLD analysis project Ga0154339, IMG submission 115867) | Omnitrophica WOR_2 bacterium GWA2_47_8
ATTGGAAAAAAATCGTGCCAGAAGTGCCTTACAAGAAAGCATCCACGGTGGAATATTATTGAAAAGAATTGAAGCGAATGACAAATCTGGTGTTCAGAATATGCTTTCTACGCTTCAGAGAAAATTAGACGAGCGCGATAAGGGAGTGGTCAAATTTGATACGGTCAGTCACCTGGAGAGATTGCTCCTCGTCCATTTTTCGGATTTAGAGGAAAAGGTTGTTTATTATGGGGACATAGCATTATTAAGCTATTTGTTAAAGGAAGAGACATTGCCTGTGTTATTAAAGGCTTTAGCTAATGGTCAATTGACCGATGAGGCAAGGCGGAAAGGGTTAGTTGCGGCTCAAAAGCATGAAGCCTTTAGGGGTATTGAAGAAACCGTGTTGAGACAAGAGTTAGAAATCGCATACGCAAATTTACCCATTATCATCGATGATATCGTAAAGGATGGGAAAAATATATTAATTACGCTGATTGAAGTCAAAGCCCGACGAGCAAGAGCCAGATGGATGAGGGGTATGGTTAGTCAAAGTGATGATCCAGAACTTGTGAGCGGTGTTATTGACTGGGCTATGAAGAAGGCAGGCACCACTTTTACTGATTCTCGTGCGGAGCTGGCCCGGTTGTTAGGAGTATCCTCGTCTTTATTGAAAGAGATTTTTTCCGAATTTGATATACATACCAACCCAACACGAGGTCGCCCCACCACCGACTCCGATACGGGGGTGGGAGCACCATTAAAGCCGTTAAGATTTGCGACATATCTTGCCCCTGCCTGGAAAATTGCGACGATCAAAGGTCATGATTATTCTGTTTTTAGATTGCCGGATCAAAGCCAAGTTATTCTTAAATATTTTAAAAGGATAGTGGCTGGGGCATGGCAGATACCTACGTCAGCTTTGAATAGTCGCGCCGCTTATGAACTGAGTCATTTTTTGGGTTTTTCGAGAATCAATGCAAGCCAAATATATGCGGAAGAAGAAGGATCGTTCGGTGCAGTAGAAGAATACTGGGGCAATTCGGATTTAGCTGAAGAAAGTTTTGGGAGCGAACTATCAAAGGCAGTGGATGTTGTCACAGCTCTAAGATCTCAGGCTGACAATTATGGGCAATATGTGAAGATTTTTGGAAAATCTTTGGTTGAGGGAGATGTATACAGGTTGTTTGCTAATCACTACGATGATTCATATAAGCCAACAAATATTCGTGTCGGTGTCGATGCCCAAGGGAACCCGGAAATTCGTTGGATTGATCACGATGGGGCATTTGCGCCGGACTTCTCAGATGAGCCTTTGACCCAAGATCAGGTTTTGACGTATCTGAAACATCGATCCGCTTTCATTAAGGAGTATGCTTCGGAACTTGTCGATAAGATTGCGCAATTGTCTGATAGTGATATTGAAAAAATATCGGAGAATGTTTATGGTGATGAAACCAGAGGATTGTTGAGAAATAAAATGTTTGAGAACGGTGCATCGGAATCAGAGGTCCAGCGAACTTTGCAGTCGTTGGAAAGATTCCGAATGATTTTTATCCGGCAGGCTAAAGAGCGGAGGGAGACGTTTAGCAAATTTTTAGCATGGACGAAAGAAGAAGCCCCCGGCGGTATCGACTTCAATGCGAAGATGATGGATATGAAGGTCGGCGGGGAGGCGCAGAAAATAAGATTTACCGTGCCGCGAGGAACACTTCCGAATATCAACGTCAATGGTTTTTCTCCGGTCATCATCAATATCACGCCGGTCCCTAATTTTATGCTTCTTTTGGGACTCTCCACTGAAAAACAGCCGCAGCAGGTCTCATCGTTAAATTAAGAAAATATATGGCATAGGAAAAAACTTAGAACGCGGGTCCTGGTCATCATATAAAAAAAGATTGAGGCTTAGCTGGGTTATCATTCGCTCAGACAGTCCTCGCACCGCAGCTTTTTCTGGGATTTCTAGTAAGAAAGCTTGCGGGCTGCGGAACTCGCTCGGTGATAACCTAGCTAAGCCCCTGTGTATTTTATTCAAAGACTTTAAAAACGGGTGGCGCGAGATGGGGCCCCCACCGCCCGCACTTTTGGAGGACGGTGGGGCGATCGAGCGGCAGGACCCGTTTTTAAAGCACAGACCCATCACCATGAATTTTTCTATACTTGAAAATTAGTTTATTCTCTTTATAATACGAAGATTGTGAAGCAACCCAGTAAACATATTATTGCCTTTGTCACCACGGCGGATAAAGAAGAAGCCAGGAAGATCGCCGGGCATTTAATTGAAAAGAAATTGGCCGCCTGCGTGAATATCGTCAGCGGTGTTGGATCCATCTATTGGTGGGAAGGAAAAGTTGATACTTCGCAAGAGGTTTTGATGGTCATTAAAAGCCAGTCCAAGCTTTTTACAAAAATAGTTTCCGCGGTTAAACAGTTGCACAGCTATCAGTGCCCTGAAATTATCGCTCTGCCGATCGCGGCCGGGCAGAAAGATTATTTAAAATGGATCGATGATTCGATAAATCGAAAAGATAAAGGATGACACAGATCAAAAGGCAGGATTGCACAGATAAAATCTGCGTAATCCGTTTTTAAAATCTGTGTAATCATATCAGGATTTTAATTACAGAAAGGGAAAGTAAAATGCCGAGTCTGCGTAAAATTTTTATGGCCGTGTTATTTATTTCATTATGCGCCGTCCGTTTCAGCCATGCGGAAGGCGAATCGTTGTTTATGATGGAGAACCCGTTGATCGGCGAAAAGGCCCCGGAATTTAAATCCAAAAATCTTCAAGGCAAAGAGGTCAATCTCATTCAATTAAGAGAAGGCAAAAGCACGATCGCCTTTTTCTGGGCGACCTGGTGCCCGCATTGCCGGGAACAATTAGGGAAGCTTGCGAAAGCTCAAGAGGATTTCGCGCAGAAAGGGATCAAGGTCATCTTAGTCGACGTGGGTGAAGAAGCCTCGCAGGTCAAGCCTTTTGTTGCAAAGAACAAGATAGGTTTTGATGTGGTCCTGGATGAGAATTCAGAAGTGGCTGAGAGCTACAACATTATCGGGGTCCCGACGTTTTTCTTTATTGATAAAGATGGTACGGTGCGGGCGGTGGAACATTTCTTGCCGGAAGATTATTCAAAATATTTCGGTAACGGATAGGGTTACGATGCCGGTTTCGGTTTTCGGTTAAGGCTATGTCCAGACGATAACGTGGCCGTTAGACGAAACGGGTTTCGTAACTGTGACCGACAGCCGTTAAATTACTGTTTTTGGTTTTCTTTGAGTTTCTGCAGGTTGTCTTTGAGGTTGGCCTTCAAACGAAGCTGGGTCAAATATTCGTTAAACATTTTGTTCTTCTTCTCCTCCAGCAGTTGTTGTTTTAAACTCTCCTTGGTCGTCTCGAATTGTTTTTCATCCGGAGCGGTATAAGACGCTAAATGTAAAATAGCGTAACCTTTCAATGTCTCAACGGGATTGTCGGCTGTCTTTTTGTTTTCCGACAGGCTGAAGGCCTCTTTTTCGAATTCTGGGGAAAGCCCGATCGTCGGCAAATATTGCCCGCGGATAAAATCCGGCGTCTGTTCCACGGTAAGGTTTAAGGACCTTGCAACATCCGCAAAATTATCCTGTTTGGGGTTGATCTTATTTTTTATGTCCGCTAAAAATTTTTCGGCCTGTTCTTTGGCTATTGTTTTCGCTTCATTTAAAGCGACGGTCTCGATGACCTTTTCTTTGGCTTCCGCAAAGTCAGGCACATAGGCGTCGCGTTTTTTCTTTAATTTCAGGATATACCATCCCTTGTCGGTGGCGATGGGTTCGGTGATCTCATCTTCTTTAAGCTGAAAGGCCTGGTGGAGAAGCTCATACGACCAGCCGATCTGCAGATTGGGCTGTTCCTGGCTGAAAAATCCGGTCACGCCGACGACTAAATTATTTTTTTGCGCGACCTGGTTGATATCTTTGGTTTTTTGAAGCTCCAGATAGGCTTCGTTGGCTTTGCGGCCGATCTCATTCTTTTGGGCCTCTAAATCAGGGTCGGGCGTTTGGTTGGGCGCTTCCGCGGGCGCGGAAGGAAATTCAAAGGCCAGGTATTCGATATTGATCGCCGCCGGCAAATAGAATTCATTTTTATGCTCTTCGTAATATTTTTGGGCTCTTCCTTCGTCAACGGTGACCTGATCTTTGTAATTTTCAGTGGGGATCAGGGCAAAATCGACTTTGACGCGTTCGTTTTGGGTCTTGAATTTGTCAAAGATCTCATCGTCCGAAACCGTAATAGGGAAGGTGACTTGTTCGTAGAGTTTGGTGATCATCAGCGAATCGCGCACGCCTTCTTCGAAGTCACGGGCGGTGATCTTGAGGATCATCCGTAAGATATCATCATACAGCAGGGAATCGAACTGGCCGTCACGCTTAAAAAAGGCGTATTTTTTTTGGATCGTATCTACGACCTCTTGGTCATTGATCTTGATCCTGCGTTTTTTGGCTTCATGAAGAAGGGTCAGCCGGTCCCAGGTTTCGGATTCTAAATTAAGGAAGGGCTGAAAGCGCGAATAATTTTCTCCGTAGGTAATGATCGCCTGGATGTTGGCGAAGCGGTAGTTTTGGTTGAACTCATCCAAAGAGATGCTTTTACCGAAGATCTTGCCGGCGTAAATATTGCTGTCGGTCCCGGTTAAAAGGTAGGCGGTGCCGAAAAAGCCGAAGGAGATAATGATGACAATGGCGACGGCCCAGAGGACCTTTTTAGCAACGCCTTTTTTGCGCAGGATTTTTAGCATAATTTATTTTTTCCTAAACCCCGTTAGGGAACTTTATTCTCTAACGGGGTAAATTTTGGCACATTATAGTCGGGAATTTAGGCTTTGACAAGGTTTTTTTCCTAACCATTTGCCGCATCAAAGGTTTAAGTATATACTTGTTGTAGGGAAAAAGCACTTTACAACCCAAAGGGGCAAAGGTATAATAACCGCCTATTAAAAAAGTGATAAGCGGTAAGTGGTAAGGGATAAGAGGAAAAGCCTTTTAACTTACCACTTAGCACTTAGCACTTACCACTCAATATGAAAAAGTTAAAACTCGGTTTACCAAAAGGAAGTTTGCAGGACGCAACGGTCAAGGTCTTTGAAAAGGCAGGATTCAAGATCTATCTTTCCAGCCGTTCGTATATTCCGGTCATTGATGACGCGGAGATCGACCCTATGCTGTTAAGGGCCCAGGAAATGTCCCGCTATGTAGAGGAAGGCGCCTTGGACTGCGGGATCACCGGATATGACTGGGTCGAAGAAAACGGCTCTAAGGTCGAGACATTAGCGGATCTGGTTTATGCCAAACAAAGCTCGGTCAAGGTGCGATGGGTTTTGGCGGTGCCGGAAGATTCATCGGTAAAAACGATCAAAGATCTCAAGGGCAAGCGGATCGCGACGGAATTAGTGAACGTCACCAAAAATTATTTGAAGAAAAATAACGTGAACGCCGAGGTGGAATTCAGCTGGGGGGCGACCGAGGTCAAGGTGGCCACAGGATTGGTGGACGCGGTGGTTGAGTTGACCGAAACCGGAAGCAGCCTTCGGGCGCATAAACTTCGCATTGTATCGACGGTCTGTGAGTCCATGACCCAGTTTATCGCCAATAAAAAGGCTTCCCAGGATCCCTGGAAAAAGCAAAAGATGGACCAATTGGTCACGCTTTTAAAAGGCGCTATCGCCGCCAACAATATGGTGGGATTGAAGATGAACGTTGAGAAGGTTAATTTAAAAAAAGTTTTAGCCTTGCTGCCGTCCTTGAAAAACCCGACGATATCCGAGTTGAGCCAAAAGGATTGGGCCGCCATTGAGACGGTCATTGATGAGTCGAGTGTCCGTAATCTGATCCCGCAGCTTAAAGGTGCAGGGGCTCAAGGGATCATTGAATATCCGTTAAACAAACTTATATATTAAAGGGGGCATACGTATGCCGTGCGGCAGAAAACGAAAACTACGCAAGATCCGAACGCACAAACGCAAGAAACTTCGTAAGGCGTTGCGTCATTTGAAGAAGAGAGATTGGGCTTAATTTAGGCCGGTTTTTTTGGGGCGGCTCTCGCGCTTAGCGAGAGCCGCCCAAAGATCACTTCAGTTGTAAAGGGGTGTCCTATGGTTAAAAAAATGAAAAGATCACTTCCGGGAGTTATGATCTCATTACTCGCGGGGGGCGTATTTTTTTCATCCGCTGTGCTTGCCCAGGACGTCCAGGTTGCTCCCTCCGAATCCTTATCCAGCTACATCATGGGTACTATTTATGAGCAGTACGGCCAGACAGAAGAGGCTGTCTTGGAATTCGAGAAAGCCAAAGAGCTCGACGATAATAACCATAATATCTATTTTAAACTCGGTTCCAATTACGCCCGTCTGGGCCGTTTAAAAGAGGCCATCGAAGCCCTTAAATATGTGATCAAATTAAGGCCGACGGAACTGCAGGCGCATTATCTTTTGGCCCTTGTTTATTCGACTCAAAAGGATTACACCAAGGCTGCCTCTGAATACGAGATCATCCTCAAATCCCTGGCGAGTGATGAACCCGACAATATTGAGATCTACGGTTATTTAGGTCAGCTGTATTATTCGCAAGGAAAATATCAAGAGGCGATCGAGCAGTTTGAAAAGATACTCTCCCTCGAACCTAAAAATGCCAACGTGATGTATCTATTAGGTTCGCTTTATCTGGAAGTGGATAAACGCACCGAGGCCCTGAATTTATTTTTAAAGGCGGTTGATATCGATCCGGAACACGACGGCTGCCTCAATACCTTGGCTTACCTTTACGCCGAGGAAGGGATAAATCTCGATGACGCTTTGAGTTTTATCAATCGCGCGCTGGCCATTGATCCAGATAACGGCGCGTATCTGGATAGCCTAGGCTGGATCTATTATAAAAAAGGTGAGTATCCCGAGGCCTTAAAACATCTCCAAAAAGCGGATAGCATCCTTCATGACCCTGTTATCTATGAACATATGGGAGATGTCTATTTCGCACTCCAAGAGCCGGACCAAGCCAAAAAGAATTGGGACCGTTCGCTAGAATTGCTGCCCGATCAGGAAAATGTCCTCAAGAAAATTACCCAATTGCAGGAAAAAGTTTCGGTCCAGCGTTCAAAAAGCCAATAATTGCCATCGCACGCCTTTGATGTCTCGCCATAAAACATTACATCTCCATTCACCTGCCAAATTAAATCTCTATTTAAGGGTCCTCAACAAAAGAAAAGACGGGTATCACAACATCGTGACGCTCTTTGAGCGTATCGATCTGTTCGATGTTTTGACATTCCGTTGTAATGCGGGCGGAGGGATCAAGATCTATTGTGACCATCCGGATGTCCCGAAGGGTGCGAAGAATCTGGTCTATAAAGCCGCGCAAATGTTAAAGAAGGAGCATCGTGTCAGCGCGGGTGTCGATATCCGGATCAAAAAACAGATCCCGGTAGCCGCGGGTTTGGGAGGAGGTTCCAGCAATGCGGCAACGGCACTTTTGGCGCTAAACCGTTTGTGGCGGTTATCGTTAACTCAAAAAGAGCTTTTAGGGTACGCGAAAAGGATCGGCGCGGATGTCGCCTTTTTCATACATGATTGCCGTTGGGCGCTGGGAGAAGAGCGGGGAGATGAGATCCGCAGAATTCCGCTAAAAACCAGGCTTTGGCACATCCTCGTTGTTCCGCGGATCAAGATGTATACCAAGGCGGTTTACGAGGCTTTTCAGCCGGCCAAAACTGATATAACTTATCGAAAATCCGAGGGTTACAGCACCGGTCCGGTCCCAAGGAATTTGTTGACAAACCAAAAGCAGAATGTTAATATTCTAATCCGCCATTTAAGGCAAAACGACCTTAGAGGAGTAGGACAGTTTATTTTAAATGATTTAGAATCCAGTAGTTTTCGTCTCTGTTCAAATTTAAAAGAGTTAAAAGAGACGGTCCTAAATCACGCGCCTTTAGGGGGGCTTCTTTCGGGAAGCGGGCCTTCGATCTTCGGCTTGGTCAAGACAAAGAAAGAGGCTGAGAAGATAAGGTCAGTCTTAAGAAAGAAGTACAGTCAGTCCTTCGTCGTAGGCAGCCTTTAGAGAGGAGTTTGATATGGAGATCACAGAGATCCGTGTATTCATCAAAGAAGGGCAGGATAAGAAGTTAAAAGCTTATACGACAGTGACATTTGACAACGCCTTTGTGGTTAGAAATATTAAAGTTATCCAGGGATCGAGCGGCCTGTTCATTGCCATGCCTTCCCGAAAAGTAAAGCACCCATGCCCCAAGTGCAGTTTTAAAAATGAAGCGGGCAGCAAATTTTGCAATAAATGCGGCGGTGGCTTGCCGGTCGTGGAGCAGCACCAGCCCGTTGATACAAAAGCAGAACATCGAGATATAGCGCATCCTATCACCAAAGATTTTCGTGAATATCTGCAGTCGAAGATCCTGGATGCATTTAAAAAAGAAGTAGAGAGTGGAAGTCCTTCCAAGGGTGCTTCCGATCACCATGATGACGAGTGAGATTTACTCTTTTGGTTTGGGCCTTCTGGCGCCAAACCATCCTTTAGATCGATTATTTAAGGGATTAATTTGCCCGGTGGTGTAATCGGTAACACAGCAGAATTTGGATCTGCTTTTCCAGGTTCGAGTCCTGGCTGGGCAGTACTTCGACTCGCCCTGCCGGCTCGCTCAGTACAAGTGGAGAAGTATTTAGGCGAGGAGAAGTAATCCGATTGGCTCTATGTGCTGATTTTTCCTTGTATGGCTTTTAGAGGAAATCAGTACTATCCCAATTTCATCTCTTGGGACAATTGAGGAAAATTGGGATGAAAGATTTAAAGACAATTATTTTGGCTGCCGGAAAAGGGACCCGCATGCGATCGGGTCTTCCGAAGGTATTGCACCCGATCTGCGGCCAGGCCATGATCCAATATGTTTTAGATCTCAGCCGTAGGGTCGGTTCTTTGAAAACATACGCCGTGTTGGGCCATAAGTATCAAGAGGTGAAAGCTTATTTAGGCAAGAACGCTGAAATCGTTCTTCAGAAAAAACTTCTTGGGACCGCCGACGCGGTGAAATACACAGAGCGTTATTTAAAGAATCATAAAGGCCATGTCCTTATTTTATGCGGCGACACGCCGTTGTTAAGGGAAGAAACCGTGAAGAGGTTGCTGCGCAAACACCGGGCCTCTAACGCGGCCTGCACGCTGTTAACGGCCGTCGTGCATGAGCCATTTGGTTATGGACGGATCATCAAGGGGGAGCATGGCGAGGTCCTGGCGGTCCGCGAAGAAAAGGATGCCAGCGACTTTGAGCGGAACATCGCCGAGATCAACGTGGGCGTGTATTGCTTTAAAGCCCCTGAATTATTCAAAGCCTTAAAGTTGGTCAAGGCCAACCCGAAGAAAAAGGAATTTTACTTAACGGACATTATTGAGATTTTCAGAGAACAGAATTTGGAGGTCGTGGCGGTTGAGGCCGAGGATGCGAGAGAAGGATTGGGCGTCAACAGCCGAGAAGATCTGGCGTTTGCCGAATCGGTCCACCGGGGAAGGATCTTAAAAAGATTGATGGACGCCGGGGTGACGATCGTTGCCCCTCAAACAACTTATATTGACAGTGATGTCAAGATCGGACAGGATACGGTCATAAAACCTTTTACCGTGATCGAGCAAAATGTGCGGATCGGCAAAAATTGTTCGATCGGGCCGTTCGCGCGGATAAGGCCGGGGACACGGATCGCGGATGCGGTTGAGATCGGGAATTTTACGGAAGTATCGCGGTCACGCCTTGATAAAAGAACGGTCATGAAACATTTTAGCTTTTTAGGCGACGCGCGGGTCGGATCGTCGGTTAATATCGGAGCGGGCACGGTCACGGCGAATTATGACGGTCAAAATAAGAACGTGACACAGATCAGCAGCAATGCGTTTATCGGTTCGGATTCGATTTTGGTCGCACCGGTACGGATTGGAAAAGGGGCCACAACGGCCGCCGGGGCGGTGGTGGTTAAGAACACACGCGTGCCGGACGGCGGACTGGTCATGGGAATTCCGGCAAGGATCATAAAAAGGAAGAAATAGCTATGAATGGGATGGCCATCTTTTGTGGGAATGCTAACAGGAAATTAGCGGAAGATATATGCAAATCATTGCATGTTCCTTTGGCAGAAGTTTTGATCGGGCGTTTCAGCGAAGGCGAGATCAGGGTCAAGATCCAGGAGAATATCCGCGGGCGGGATGTTTTTATTATCCAGCCCACCTGTCCTCCGACCAACGAGAATTTAATGGAGTTATTGATCTTGATCGATGCGGCCAGGCGGGCGTCGGCCAATCGTATCACCGCTGTGATCCCCTATTACGGTTACGCGCGTCAGGATAGAAAAGATCAGCCGCGGGTCCCTATCACCGCCAAGTTAGTGGCGAATCTGATCGTTTCCGCCGGAGCCAATCGTATTTTGACGATGGACCTGCACGCCAATCAGATCCAGGGGTTCTTTGATATTCCGGTCGATCATTTGTACGCGATCAACGTCCTTTGCGATTATTTTAGCAGTAAAAGATTGAAGAACCCGGTCGTGGTTTCGCCGGATGTGGGCGGGATAAAAATGGCCCGCGCTTACGCGAAGCGTTTATCGGCGGGTTTGGCGATCGTGGATAAAAGGCGTATCAGCCCCGAGGCGACGGAGGCCATGCATATTTTAGGCGAGGTCACGGGGAAGACCGCCGTTATCGTGGATGATATTGTGGCCACGGCAAGCTCGATCATCGAGGCCATTGATACGTTAAGCAAGGAAGGTGTTAAAGATGTTTATGTCGCGGTCAGCCACGGGATCTTGTCCGGTGATGCCTTGGAAAGGATCCGCAATTGTAAAAATTTAAAAGAAATTGTCATAACGGACAGTATCCCCTTTACCAAAGGAAAAGAAAACCCAAAGATAAAAGTGGTGAGCATAGCTCCGCTTTTGGCGGAGGCTATCCACCGAACTCATAATGAAGAATCCATAAGTTGTTTATTTGACGAAACGAGGTGAAA